>WLWD01001622.1_pt1 | contig 145400 bp, 71 predicted proteins | sample 6712731 | NCBI WGS metagenome assembly WLWD01 (sample SAMN12718690, study PRJNA576275) | sponge metagenome | isolation source: marine sponge | host: Mycale hentscheli | place: New Zealand: South Island, Marlborough, Capsize Point | collected 2014-11-01
GGATGCCCGGTAGGCTGCCACCAGAGTTGCAAGGCTCTCTCACTTAGCTAATCGAGGCGTTCAAACCTCCCAAACTCCCGAGTTCCACGTCGGAAGGGTAGGCTTAGGATTATGCTTATGTCTAAAGAGCGTGGACACAACTGAAGGCACGCACGCCAGACAGGCCATAATATAATAAACCTGCCGAGCATGCGCGGTGGTGGGTGCTACATAAATAGGGTGATGGTGTGCGTGATGAGGATAATAGAAGCAATGTTTATGGGTAAGGGTTGTTTGTGAGGAAATGTGGTGGGCTGTACCACCACATCTCCCCTCCCTTAAAAGAATTGGGATACACAAAGTGAAATGAAGTGGGTGTGATACAGAGAGTAAACAAACACGACAAACACAAATAAAGTTAGAAGTTCTAGTCGACTGTCATGGCTAATCATCTGACGGCCAAGACTGACGAGACATGGCATCAGCCACTTTGTTTCCGGAGCCATCAATGTGTTGAATCTCAAAAGTATACTCCAGCAGTCTAATCTTCCAACGAGTCAGTCTTGAAGAGGGGGCTTGGCCGTTGATGATGTTCACCAAGGGTCTGTGGTCAGTGAAGACCTTGAAAAACTTGCCAGCAAGATGAAACCTGAAACGTTCGACTGTCGCCAACAGAGCTGCCGCCTCTAAATCGAGTATGGAGTAATTTTTCTCCGCTTTAGACAACTGTCTCGAATAGAATTCAGCCGGAATCCAGTCACTGTTTCTATAAACACATAAAGTACCACCAACACCAGAGAAAGAGGCATCCGTAAACACACACAATGCATCATTAGTACTAGGTATGATAAGTGAGGAGTGGTGAGAGATAGCATAGATGATTGAGCGAAATGCTTTGTCGTAGTCATCATCACAAAGTATATTGTCTGGGCTGTCTTTGGTCATATGACAATTCAAAACAGATGTATGTTGTGACAATAACGGAATGAATCTAGAGTAAAATGTGATCAGCCCGAGAAATGATCTTAAAGACGATTTGGTGAGAGGTAACTGATACGAAGAGATAGTAGAGACCTTGGTCGAAGGAATTGAAAGACGGTTATGTCCAACATGAAAGCCAAGGAAGTCGAATGAAGCAAAACACCAGGAGCATTTCTCCTGTTTGACTGTTAGCCCAGCAAGTTCCAGTCTGGAAAGTACCGAAGTGATATGGGCAAGATGTTGGTCGAAGGAAGTGCTAAAGATTACCAAGTCATCAATGTATGGTAAACAGAAAGGTTCAAGGCCTCTCAACACGGACTGCATCAGGAGCTGGAAAGTTGACGGAGCATTGGTGAGACCGAAAGGCATGACCTTAAACTGAAATTTACCCTGCAAGCAGGTAAAGGCCGTATACTGTTTTGAAACTTCGTCCATTGGCACTTGGTAAAAGCCTTTTAACAAGTCAAGTTTGGAAAGAATGGTTGCCTCGCCCAAATGAGAAATGATGTCATCGATGGACGGCATGGTAAAGGGCTCGCGAACAGTAACGGAGTTTAACTTCCTAAAGTCAATCACAATCCTTATACCACCATCTTTCTTACGAACTGGTAAAGGGGGGCTAGACCATTTGGAGGTCGACGGTTCAATAACACCTAAACTAATCATGTTTTCTATCTCAAGCCTAAAGGCTTCTTGATAAGAAAGAGGGATAGAATATGAAGGAGACCACAATGGTGTACTAGTGCTAACTGAAATAGAGTGTTGAACCAGGGAAGTGCGCCCGGGTTTGTTTGAAAACACAGACGGAAAATGCCCTAATACTGAGTCTAACTGACTTTGTTGCTCGAGTGATAATGAGATGGGCTCAGATGTGTTAATGGGTTGCACAAACTCATCACAAACACTTTCTTCAGGAACTAACAAAACTTTATAGACATGTAACACTTTCTTGATCTGAGAAAGGTGAACCACCTTGGGTTTTGCCTTCTTGTTCACAGGAACGATAGCACAGTTTACTGGAGGTAACAAAGATTTAATCGTAAAGGGGCCATCCCAGGACGCCTCTAAACATTTGTTGTGTCCAGGGTTACGCTTGTACACAGTGTCACCTAGTTTGTAATTAGAAACCAATGCAGACTCAGATGACACACGATCTGACAGTGATTTTGAGGACAGGGATTCTTTTACGAAGTGAGTTTGACAAGAGATTACCTTATCAAGGTCTTCAATGAACTGTGGAAGGTTCAGAGAAGAGTCAGAGGGAGTAGTCCACAAAGATTTTAAAGTTGACAGAATGAAGGGGGTTGGTTTTACAAACAAAAGCTCATGTGGTGTGAAACCGTGTCTAGAATTTGGCACATTACGAGCATAATACAACACAAGATCAAGAGCAAGGGGCCAATCCTGCTTGTTCTGAATGCACTTTGCCAACATGGCCTTAAGAGTCGAGTGAAACCTCTCGAGACGGCCATTGGACTGAGGGTGATACGCCGAAGTGCGTATGGAAGCCATATGGAGTTTCTTTTTGAGATGGGATAATGTCACCGACATAAAATTTGTACCTTGGTCTGTCAGGATGGTGAGGGGAGTGCCCAGGAATGATACAACAGAAAGGATGGCTCTGGCTGTCTCTTCCGAAGTGTACGATTTCAACGGAACTGCAAAAGGGAAGCCAGAGGCCATTTCTAGACAGGTCAGGATAAAACGGAATTTTTGTTTTGAAGTAGGTAAAGGGCCTACTATGTCAAAAGCGAGCTTTTCACATCTCTGTGAAATAATCTCGGGTTGAATCATTGGGACTTTCTTTCCACCAGATTTATTATGCATGCTACATTTCACACAAGACATGACGTGTTGTTTGATGTCTGCAGCTAAATTGGGCCAAGTAAAGTGCCTATTGATTAGGGAGCGGGTGGTATTCACTCCACCATGTCCCAGGCCTTCATGGGCTGCGACAAGAACCTTGCGCCTTAATGATGTGGGCACAACAAGAGCATGCGATACCGAATTCAGGGTTGAAGTGATGCACATTAACAGGTTGTCGACGACAAAGAACTGTTTCTCTCCTTTACAGGCAAATTCCCAAAGAGGAGTAAGAGAAGGGTCTGACCTTTGCAGGGCTGCAAACTCCTGCTTGTTAAGACCATCAAATGACAGGTTAGGAAACGACATAGGAACTAAACCAGGATTGTCTGAGGGTCTGGAGGAACTATCAACTTCCTCCTGAGCTTCCTGAATACTATCAAAGGAAGTAGGGGATGCACCTTCGGTGCAATGCAAAACCTCAGATGTGTGAGCTGCCAGGTCGGAGTCTGCCTGCATTGCTCTGGTCACGGTTAACACAGGTTGGGGGCCTGATTTGGCATGGTTGATAAGTTTGACAATATTCTCTGTACCAAAATCAAGTCCTAAAAGAACGGTTTTAGGCGGAAGACGTGAATCCATTGCCAAGAAACATTCGCCTTCCAAGGTTGGGACAGAAATGGACATCGCAAAAACAGGGACGGTTTTAATTTCCTGAGAAATTCCATAGATAGGGACAAAATGAACGGGTTCCATGTCTAGCTCGACAAAATCATCGGAAATCACTGAAACTTTGGCACCTGAATCTATGATTATTGGTGTGTCAATACCGTTTATCTTGCCATAAGTTATGAGGTCATCCTCTTCAAAGTGATTAAGGGGAGGATCATTATGCACAGATCCAAGAAGTTGAGGGATATCAGGCTCAACAAAACTTTCGGGTTCAGACAGATTGGAAGTGTTAATAAGACGGACGGGACGGGAATTGTTCCTCGGGACAGGGGACGGACGGGTAGGAGTTTGAGCGACAGGTTGGGTGGGTGGGCTGTTAGGGACAGCATTGGGTTGTGGGGTAGGAGCTTGGGTGTTGTTGGATTGCCAAGTTACGGATGGGGTAGGATGCGAAGGACATGTATTAGCGTAATGACCTAGCCTGTTGCATTTAAAGCACGTAACAGAAGCCAAATCACGTCTAGGCTGAGGAGTACGTTGTGGTCTGGGATTGAATGAAAGACTAAGGGAGTGTTGATTAGGGTGTTGATAGGGGTTTTGATTGGGTTGTTGACTAGTCTGACCTGAATAATGAGGTGTTGAATTAATGTTTCCAATCTGAGATGAACAAACAGATCTGTAATTAGGCTGAAAAGAATTATAAGACTGAGAGTTATGAAATTTGTGAGAAGCTTTAGAATGGGACTGATGTGAAGACAAGTACCATGCATTACAGTCTTGAACAAAGTGAGCATTAGACAAGGTGGGCCTGTTCAAGACAGCCTCTCTATGATCTTGGGGGAGACCCGCAACCAAACCTATAGTGGCTACCATATCAGCAACCTCATCCCTTACTTTAGGGTGCATGGAGTTAGAAAAAGGGAGGTTACTAATAAGAATGTTGATCTTGTATCTCCAATGGTTGTACCACTGGATCAACGTTTTACTCCCACTGTACCTGAACTTCAGGGGAAAACTGTTCAAACACTCAGTTAAAGAGTAGCCACCTGTGTTAAGTAACACAATGCGTGCATCTGCATAAGTAGGACATAAACTGATATTGTTGTAGTAGGCCTCTTTAAAGGGGCCGGACAAACAATAAGGAAGATAGAGTCTGAAATTTGTAAGAGGAATATGTCTAGAGCCAAGTTCTGTCTCAAATCTATTTAAGAAAACCATTATATCCTCATTCTCTCCCATTATGCCAATTAACTTAACCAGTTTGTCTGTGTCATTGGGGTTAGATCTTTCTACAGACGGGAAGGATTCTTGTTTAGACAAACAACGAAACAACAAGAGAGTATTAGGATCTACACTGAGCTCACGAGCTCTACTAGTAATCGAAGTAAGGTCCTCTTCCCTCATGCCCAAACTGGCAGTGGGTACAGGATCAGAGCCACGAATGGTAGCTTCACCAGAATCAGAATGAACAGAATCAAGATTGATAGAAACATGGTCTGAACGAGGGGTGATACTAGCATGATCTGACGGAATATTAGCAGAAGTATTATCAGAAGAATAATGGTCAGAGGCAAACCTAGGGAAAGCCGGGTCAGAAATACTACTTGTGGTTACTGAAAGAATGGTAGGGTCCTCAGCCACATTAGTATCAAAGAGGGAGCTAGCTTTATGCCTTTTGGAATTTGCCCTGGTGTTCATGACACAAGATATAAGAGGGTGGATAAACTGACACACTGACTAAATAAAAACACAATTTACAGGGTCAATCACTACGAAATGAAACAAAAACACTGCGCTAATCGAACAAATAACTTGCGTGACCGATGATTGAAGGCGAACAAAGTCCAAGGGGGTTTCCCGGAAGAAATGAAGACCGAACAAGGGGATTTCCCGGAAGTGTTGATTGAAGGCGAACAAAGTCCAAGGGGGTTTCCCGGTAGAAATGAAGACCGACCAAGGGGATTTCCCGGAAGTGTAGTCTCGTGGGAGTGCCAGAGAGTTGCTGCGGAGTCTGTGACTCGTCACAGGGAACGAAACACGATGAAGGGGGAAGCAAAGAAATTGGCGGAAACCCTCTACGCCTGGAATCAGGAACTGCTAAGAAGAAGTTCGATGGAGTGGGAATCCGTTTCAACCACCGCTGTGCACCAGATGTGGCAGGATGGCTCACTGGATGCCCGGTAGGCTGCCACCAGAGTTGCAAGGCTCTCTCACTTAGCTAATCGAGGCGTTCAAACCTCCCAAACTCCCGAGTTCCACGTCGGAAGGGTAGGCTTAGGATTATGCTTATGTCTAAAGAGCGTGGACACAACTGAAGGCACGCACGCCAGACAGGCCATAATATAATAAACCTGCCGAGCATGCGCGGTGGTGGGTGCTACATAAATAGGGTGATGGTGTGCGTGATGAGGATAATAGAAGCAATGTTTATGGGTAAGGGTTGTTTGTGAGGAAATGTGGTGGGCTGTACCACCACAGTGAGCAGCTGAGACATTATAGTGGTGCTCCATCAAAGCCAGATGTAGGGAATTAGACTAAAATATGTATACTAATACACTTTATATAAAAATGTGGTTGTGCTTCATTTGCTGCTTTGTTTTGTTGCTGTTGTCATTACTGTTGCTGATATTTTGTGCTAGCTATATCATTTTGGTCTATATAGCTACCTTAGAAAACTTAATTCAGGTAACATTTTCAAAGATAAAGTTGACTATTATATTAAAATGAAACCCACCAGTAGCTATTCTAAACTTAGTTGCTACCTGCAGCAGAATTCAGGTGATCTTTACTGCTAGATAGGGTTTATTGTAAAAATATTGTGTTGAAATTAAAACTCACTAACTAGTGATTTACAACTTCAAGCCTGTCAGGTTTCACGGCCAGTAGGGACAAAGAAGAGAAGGGATGGAGAGAGGGGGGAATTGCTATTAGATAAGGTACGGACACAATTATCTTTAAATCAAAATTCAAACAGTCAGAGCTCTCCTAATGTATTCTTTTTATTTTATTGATATACACACTGATGAATGGTTTGGTTATAATATAATACACTGCCAGGACGTGGTTAGGATTACCAAATGCACTTTTATTATTTAAGTAAAGCTTAACTTACAGCAGGACATCAAATAGAAGTGTACATATTAGACTCAGTTATTGACTTAATAAACGTGATTGTTGAAACTGCACTTCGTTAGTGTTGGCATTGTAAAAACAGACTGCTTGTTTGTTTTAAATATCAACTTTGTGACTGAGTCCTATTTGTGACAATTTACTTGTTACTCTATGTAGCACTGTTCAAAACATTTCCTTTAGCTTTAAACTTTTGCGGCTCACTAAGTCTCTGGCGGCAGCATATCCTAGAATGTGATAACTATGAAGATCGATTAGAAAGTACTACTTTGAGAATGATTCGATTTTATTCTACTTGCTGATGTCAAGTACCACTTCATGAGAAAAGATAAATATTGCTATCCACAACATTCACACATTTTACAAGTTAGAAGAATCGCTAGCAAAACACAAATCTTAATTAGTCTGAAGTTGCAAATGGCTAACTGTCCTGTACTCAAATTTTCATAATTATCTCAGCTGTAATTATTTACTCTACCTGGAATGCTTATATCACAGTATTATTAGAGTGCATATTATTAACTATTCAATATAACTTGCAAAAAATAATGCATAATGTGTTCAATAATTAGTTAGTGCAGGGTGAAGAGTTGAATGCAGGCAGCTCATAATTATCTCTCCCGTGGGTACCTCATCAACCCGTCTGCTACCCGGGGTATCTAAATGTGTGCCCGACAGATTCTACATAAGAGTCCACCGGGCACCTTTCAGCCCCCCTTATGTAGCTTGTTGAAATCAGAGGTAGCCCACGAGAGAGATAATTAAGATGGTATAGCTGCCATGCATATGATCTATTGAGGTGGTATCTAAAGAGTAAAGACATAATAAACAAGTGATAATAACCTAATGAATTAAATGAACTAAATTATCTGCACTAGCAGATCATAATATGTCTTTCTAAATAGCAAATTTGTTTTATGATTGATTATTTCTCACAAGAAGCAGTATTGTGTTACATAAATATTTACTAATACTATTGAAATAGCATACCATTCAAATATGCAAATCTAATTTTTTAATCACTAATTGAAATACACCAATAATAGATTGATAGCTATTCACATGCCTGTTGCCTAAATTACAATAAATCAGTCTGGCTTCACCATAATTAATTGATGTACATAAAATTATTATACTCTGTCTAGTTTAACTGACAGTATATTAACAGACAATATTACCTTGAGTGCTGCCGAGTTGTCCTTGCAGCACTTGTACATTTTTTTGACCTACATAAACAAGAAAAAAACAACAATTAATAATGAATGGTTTACTAGAATGATGTGTTTAAAATGTAGTAATATACACATGAGCTAAGCTTGCCAGACACAGTGAGACTGCTAAATAAATTTATATATTAAACATATTATTATACATTATTTGTGAGTGCCAAAAATATACAAAGCTTTGTTCTAAGACAAGTGGCTTGCAGTAACCTCAAGGAATAAAGACACCACTACTGAGCATATGAATGACAATAACACTGAAAACTGCTTTGAGTACATAGATACATACTGATTATAGTGTTGGTAGCTTTGTTAATTAGGAAATCTTATTCCCTCAGTTTTAAAGATTGAATGGACAACACGTATTGTGGCTTACAATTCAAGTGAATCAAAAATATACTACATAAACTCATGAATGATGCTTAACCAAAAGATTTTTACACTTACATTAGGTGTTAATTCATACTTGTAATGAATTCTATCGCTCCGAATAGCATTGGATATGTCTAATGATGTCACACCCAGACATTTGTTGCGAAAAACACCTTTTGTCCACACACTGATTGTTAGTTGCCTGGGTGTGCCCTCTTGCGAAATTTGGTACTAAAACACAACAAAAATGGACCTGATTAAAAAAATATATAAAATACTTTTCTTGTTGAATAAGTAAATATGTATGCTGTGTACTTGTACCAAAATGCCATGATGTGTTAAGACTAGTACAATAGCCATTAATGGTCACTGCCACCTATTTTTATAAACATAGCTATTCCACTAGTGATGCTATCACAAACTTCCATTGCATAATAATACCAGCAAGTATGTTTAGTAGTCTGCATTCTTGTATCAAAATAACAAATATACAAATGAAAGAATGGGTGGCAGATAACCTTTAAGTTGTCAGTTTATTATCCTTTTATGTTGAGACACTTTGTAATAACAATTTTAGACCGTATCATTAGAATAACATACTTACACTTGTGGTAGTGTCAAACTTGTTCTGTTTACCAGATAACACTTTGGATTTCCTTTTTTGCAACTTATTTAGGTATGTTTTAATATATAGTTTCTTTGCTGTAATGTTCTGAATAGAGCCTGTGTTAACTTTGAGCACATCATCTTGCTTGTACACAGCAACCATAATGCTTGGCTTGTTGCTAGAGTAAACATTTTATACTTGATTGTGTCATTTAGCAAAACATACACTGGAATGCCTTTCCATTAAAACAGCTAAGCTTTATAATAATTATGCAATATTATTGGTGACGAAGGTATTACTATCAAAATTCTTTATATATAGCACTTACTCTACTTGGCTGTGGTGCTCATCTTGATCTAAACTGTCTCCAGAATGTTCTACAAAGTTTAAATTTCCTACAAGAAGTTATCAATTAAAAACTAATAACACATTACTTTATTAGACATAATATTGAGAAGAAAATAATCAATGTGTGTTAACGTATATTGGAGCATACTAAAATACTGTTCGATAAAGAATAAGTAATATTATAAATTAACACTTGATTGACTGTTGTATATAGATAATGTTAATAAAAGAACAATAATCTTAGCTATAATATGTTGTCCTCTTGAAATAGTCATTTTTTATACAATAATTATAAACATTTTAGGATAATATAATTACCTTAGATATTAGTCACTGTTATTAAAACATATACAAAGATATTGTGATGAATGTAAACATAACAGAAAAGTTACTGTAACAATTGCTTACTGCAGGCTAGTCAGTTAAATTAGAAATTAGTACTTGTAATCAGAAAGTCATTTTGATATAATTGAAATGCTACAATAATGCCAAGTATTATGATTGGGTAAATTAAGTTATACAAATAATACCTTCATTGGTGCTGCTTGACTGTTGAATGTCATTGTCTATAACCTCTGGGAGTTCTTGTTCCTCGCGCTTGCTTGAATTATTTATTCTGAATCAACAAAATAACAATAACATAAGTAGTATGATTGTATAACTAAATCTTACATAAAATGTATAAATATCTTTATTAAGTAAAAAATAATGATAAAAGTTTGTAATTATAGAGTAAGTAAGTACTACTAAGCACTTTTGAGTCAGAGAGCTATATGAAAGAAACATGATAAAAGTCAATTCAATTTTTGTATAAGCCTCTAAAACTTACATTAGGCTAGGCTCCACTTCATAGTTCTCTTCATACGTTGGACTAGCTTCATCAGCCACCATAGCAAGGCTTGCATTATCTTCATTCTCACATTCAAAGAGACCATGAAAGTAGTCTAAAAAGAAATTATTATGAAACCTTAATGCTTATAATGTATGGCTATTGCAAGAGGAAAGTACAGAACAAAATGGTAATAAAGGTCCTAACTTATAATTCAATCTAATGTATTGAAAGCTATACATAATATGGCTCGTTAGAACTTAAGACAAACTATTAGTCACATTTAGTTGTAAATGTGAGCTAGTCGAATTATATTATACAAAATACATACTATTATTCATATACAAATATATAAAACAAATAACTGAACAACTACTACGTATGAAGTATTAGTGATGACTATTATTCATTTAAAGAAAGATACTGCACTTTATTAAAGATTATAATATCTTAGGATAAAAAATTCAACAGATAAAAAGAATCTTTAAAAAAACAATTTTGTTGGACTGTTGAGAGCGATACTGTAGCATAACAGTACCCCTTAACAGTATAAATACAGAATTGGAGTGTTTGTTTGCCACCTTGGTTGTCATAGCTCAGTAGCATAGCACTTGTGCGTTAAACAAGCAGTCCTGGGTTTGATTCCCAGTAGAAACCAAATAATTATTAATTCTGTATTGTTTAAAAAGCCTGTGAAAAAGACAAAATACATATAATAATTAAAGAAGGCTAAGAAAGAAACTTGTGAAGTGATAAATTATAATACTTTACTATCCAAAAGAGCTATGATAATTGCTCAATTACTTTCAGAATATTCATTTTGGTCAGATATAAATCATTCGATAACAATTTACTAAGAAAATTATAAACTGTACAATTTACCTTCATCATCACAATCTATTGAAGCATCAATGTAACCATTGTTTAGTATTTTACTGCTCACCAAAGCTACATCAGACCTAATATACAAAATTACATAGTTAGATATCATTACTACAGAAATCTAGCCTTGACATAAATTAAAGTAAATTCAGTTAGCCTCACAGCTGTTTACGTCAAAGCTGTTTCAGTTAGCAACATAGCTATTTACTTCTGATCAACTTTTCACCATGTCTATATAGCTACTTACTTTTGATCAACTTTTCACTAAGTCTAATAGCTATTTACTTCTGATCAACTTTTCACCAAGTCTAATAGCTATTTACTTCTGATCAACTTTTCACCAAGTCTAATAGCTATTTACTTCTAATCAACTTTTCACTAAGTCTAATAGCTATTTATTTCTGATCAACTTTTCACCAAGTCTAATAGCTATTTACTTCTAATCATCTTTTCACTAAGTCTAATAGCTATTTACTTCAGGTCTGTTTTATTTAGCCTCATCTCTATTAACTTCGGATTTACTGTTTCACTTAAAATTAAAATAACCAAACAACTTACTCTACTCTTGGTTCCACTTCATAATTTTCTTCACACATTGGTCTACTCATTAAGCTACCTTCTTCATCCAGCACCGCAAGGCTTGCGGAATCTTCATTCTCACTGTCAAACAGACAGTGGAAGTAGTCTAAAAGAAATGATTATGAAAAGGCTTATAATATGTGCCGCCATTACAGAATAAATAGTAACAATGGTCCCTCATATATAAAGTATCCACTTATATTACAGCTAATTAAGAGAGCTATACGTCATATTGCTAGGTAGAAGTTAATACAAACTGTTAGTCAGAATTATTATAAATAGAATACTAGTGTTTTCCAATAGATGACCTGTGACACACAATGTAATCAAGTGGAAGTTCATATATACAAGTATGTTCGTGCGTTTTTTTAAATTCTTGTTTGACTAATTAACATAAATGTACCTCAAGTTGCTACAAACTAGATATGATTCATATACCTTCATCAGTATTACTTGACAGCAATGTTTCATCATGAGAAATTTTGGAGAGCTGATCATCCTTGTCTACTTTTGAGGTGTCACCTCTGTAATTAAAATATGAGTAAGCTATATTATTGAAGCATTGTTGAGAAAAGGTAACTATCCAGCCTAGTTTTCAAATTTGTACACTTTTGTGCAAGCTTAATTTTTCAAATTATTTAATATTCACCGAAAAAATGTGATCAAATTATAATTACATTACCACAACCATTAACATTAACAATATTCCAGAAAATAAGAATGAAAAGCTTCTGTAGTAGCTAACCCCAAAATGAAGGTGGAGTCACTCACATTTGCCTCATTAAAACTAGAACAGAAGTAGTGGAGAGGCAAGAACTTTGCCTAAAAGCACCTTCAACTATCACTCACTTCAGATATGCTTGATTTAAAAAAAGCTATTAATGACACCGAAACGACATTACAATCTACTAGCTAAATGTTGACATTTTTTTCATTTACAGCTCAGCATTTCTTATTAAATAGAAAAAAAAGTAAAAATAAAAGTAATTCAAGTTTTTCTTGGGGCCAACTCAACTTGGACATACTATAGTAAGCAAACAGAAGAGCTTAAAAATTCAGGATTTACGACTTCTAGTGGTACTAATGGAAGCTTAATTTCTGTCAATCTCAGAATTGGTTTGGGGTTCAGACAGAATGTATAACGTATTCACTTTCTAGTTTCTGAATTCTGAACTCTAGAACAGTACTGTATAGAAATTTTGGGTAGAGCATTAAGAATTCCTGTTGCCATACTTTTAAACTATTATAAGAACAAATATACTTGTGCACTTGTTTCATTCAGGAAGTACTACTACATATAAGAATATTAGGGAATTTGAGACCGGTTCAATGCCAACAATTCTCGGCTCCGACAGACAAGGGTTAAATACAAGGTAGCTATTAGAACTATATTCTCTACTTGTGTAATCAAACATTAGTGTACATTGTACATAGTTACAAATAGAAATTGAAAGCAATGAAAGGTATGCTGAAGAGCTGTAACTAAAATTATAGACTCAAATGTGTAAGCCATAGTTTACATTGATGCTAAAAGTGGTACTTAACTTTCCCGTATGACTTCAGTTGAACAGGGATTTTCCCTTACATTGTTGAATGGGAAGTTTACGAGCCCTGCTATAAAAATAGAAATACTCTCTCATTTCAAATACATCATGCACAAATCTTGGGATGAAAACATGCACTTCTTAATCTAACAGTATCCCAATTAATCTCAGAACACTACCAATATTCCTACAATTTTCCCATATATATATTAGAATGTTTCTTTCTTCACTCTAAATTATTATATACTAATGGAATTTTTTGGAAAGGAATCAGTTATTTACTTAGGATCTACTGTTTCATTTTGCCTCATAGATATATAGTTCTGATCTACTGTTTCGGTTAGTTTCATTTCTGATCTACTTTTCACTTAGCCACATAGCAATTTACTTCAGATCTACAGTTTTAGTTCAAATAAAAATAACCCAACAACTTACTCTACGCTTGGTTTGATTTCATAATTTTCTTCACACATTGGTCTTCTTACTAAGCTTCCTTCTTCAGCCAGCATAGAAAGGTTTGTGGTATCCTCATCCTCACTGTCAAACAGACAGTGGAAGTAGTCTGAAATTATTATGAAATCTTACATAAAGTAATGCTTTTATGTTGGTTATATTTAGAGCATAATGCAATAACAAGGGTTCTTCCTTATACAAAGTATCATCTTATACTACAGCTAATAAATTGAGAGCTACATACATAATACAGCTAGTTAGAAGTTAATACAAACTTTTTGTCAGAACTTTAATACATAGAATTCCAGTGTTTTCAAACAGATGACTTGTGACATACAATGTAATCAAGTGGACGTTTGTATATAAAATATGTTTGTGTGTATTCTTAATTCCTGCCTGACTAATTAACATAAATTCATTTTAAAAAAATAATTAGAGATGATGCCCCAAATTTACATACATATATATTTATAACTTGCAAAATGCTAGACCTTAAGGTTGCTGGCACAATCTTTGACCGCAAAAAACCCGCCATATAGGCCACAGTTGCTAGGGTGTGTTAAACTTACTTCTGCTTCCCCCCCCCCCCCAGTTATTTTATTTTGCAGGCCAGCAAGTACTACTAGGAGAAATCACCTACCAAGAATGAAGACTGTAAGTCGACCGCATCTCAAGAAATACCCCCGTCACCATTTTGGACTTGCGGCAGTACTGCACAAATACCGCCGTAGTTTATAAGCCTATTTTTTATATATCATTTACTTACCCATGCATGTATGCCATAACGTTGATTTGTTGTTGAATTATATTTTACTGTTCTATTTACTCACCTTACCACGTGCATTAATGTGGATATTTCCGTGAAATTCCATATATTTACAATATCTCAACATTATAGGTTCGACCCCTTGTGGCCCTTAAACCCTGGCAAAATTTGAACCTTAGCCGTTATTCAATTCGTGAGCAGTACGCAAGAGAAGATTCTACTTTAGAGAGAGAGAATTTTCATTGTAAGTCGACTCCACCCCGCCCTATCTGACCCACGTAGTGGTGAGGCTCAGCTGCATTTCCCGGGCACTAATTTGTTACAGAGTGAGGTGTGACTTTGTGGTAGATAACGCGTGACTATTCAGCTGATGTAAGCTACTAAAGGCTCCCAGGCGCTTCTATGTGCCAGCACCCTTAAGTTGTTACAAACTAGATGTGATTCATTTACAATGTAAAGTGAGTTATTTTTAACAATACCTTCATCAGTACTACTTGACAGCGAAATTTCGTCATGAGAAATATTGAAGGGTGGTTCATCCTTGTCTAAATTTGAGGTGTCACCACTGTAATTAAATATGAGTAAGCTACATTGATGCACTAGTTTGAAATGGTAACTATACAACTACAGTCATATTCTTAACATCTTTAAATCACTAAACAACTAAGTGTGTCAGCAATGGTGAAAGGGCTAGACTGTACAAGTAGAAATAGTAACATACAAAAAGTTTATGATTTATATAATAAATATTATTGCGTGAAAAGCGGTATATTATAGTATGTCCTAGTTGAGATGGCACGGCTGCAAGCACTTTTGTAAGAGGACTGCACTTAGTTAAAACAGAAGCTTAGTCATGAGAACTAATTGAAATTGATGCACGTGTATAAATTAATGTCACGTGAAATAAGGCAGTTACTCAGTTGTGAATCCATCATCTTCCAATAGAAAGAGCAAAGTTTTAGCTATGACAAACTAAGACACTGCCATCAATTCATTGGTTCTGAAATCTGCACCCAATAATTCATCAAAAAACTGAAATCAGGAATTCCTTTTTGAAAAGTTTACATAAAACTATGAATATTTAGTAAATATATCATTGGTTAGTTAAAACAATTCAGATCTACTGTTTCAGTTAGCCTATCATAAATATTTATTTTAGATCTAGTGTTTCAATTAGCCTCACTGCTTTTACACTAGTGATATGCTTCAGCACAAATGGCGAGTGAGCAGTTGTGTACCAGGAATTGAACAAAACAAGTGTAATCTGATAAAAGACAAATTTTTTTGCCTTTACAAAATTATGAACTAAAAAACTACATTTTATAAATTTAGATTGAAGTTACCTAGCCTTATTCAATCCATTTATTCCTTTAAATAGCTGAGCTATGTAGCAATTGGTCATGTATGTAACAAATAGACAATATGAATTTACATTTTTATCTCAATTTTCGCAAGTAGTAGTAAATGGTAAGCCATTCCAACTTTAATTCCATGATATCTACTCGCCGAAACTGTTAGACTTGAAAGAGCACACTCACACAAAAAAGCATTTCTTAGGAATTGTTGCATCGTTTTGAGCATAAACCTAACTTACGGCTCCGAAAATGCTGTGCAAAGGCTGCTAATATGATTAGTTACACTTGTCAGTTAAATGTTTATTTGCAATATTCTTTAGTTAAGCAAGTATATCAGTACAGCGGGTAGTGTTGACGACCGGAACCGATATCGAAAAAGTAGGCCAATAAACCGATAAACAATAGACCGATAGATTATCAGTGCAACTCTACCAACAGGATCCAAGAAGTGGGAAAGTATGTCAGATAAGGCAAACAGATAACTGAAGTGAAGTGTCTTGGATCCTGTTCACCTAATTGTAGAAGGCATCCTTCAGTCTATTTAGTCCTAAAAGTAACTACAAGTAGTTATATAACCATTGACCATAGTAGTGTGAGCTTCATCTAAATGACCTGTGATACTTACAAAAAGCACTCTAGCTACTCAAAAACAGCCATGTATTTAAGTTATTTATGATGTGTTTCATTACCGCAGTAATGAAGCACCAAAGGTGCAAATCCTAAGCACTATTAAACACTACCTAGCTATTACCATATAATCTCCTTCCAAAAGAACAAGCAATCTGCTAACTATTTTTAATGAGGTATTAAAATAGCTCGACCAATGAAAACGGTACATGGAAACGCTGTCTTCATGAGAGAAGAAGCTAAAATAGCCAGAAACATTCACCTGTATGCATTTTCAAAGCGAAACTTCACTTCTTACAACTCCATTAACTTCCCTGAGCATAAAGCGAACTACACCGCTGGCTACAGAAATTATTTGCTCACGTGATAATGATGTGAAGCTAGGGGGGATTGCCCATAAAACCTGGCACCTATTCAGAGTTGAAAGCTTTGCGTTTCTCATCCATTAGCCCGAAATTTAATAAAGCAACACAATAAAAACTCTTAGATCTTTGTTCTGAGTAAGTTCATACCTAAATTAACTGATAATTGTCAGTAATCTCCATAATTAGAGCGTGACAGATGGACAGACAGACAGACAAACAGATAAATAGACAAACAGACAGGACAACTACTATAACCCTCTCGTGCCTGCACGCTGAGGGTTAACAACTCGCTGCGACTATTAGACATAAAAAAATAGAAAAGTTCGTTTCCAAGGAATTACCACACAGAACTCTAAAGATGACTAGCTCACTAGTGCAGTAACTGAAAAAGCTGTGTAAAGACAGCAAAATACTTGTTTGGTAGTTGTTTATTTTGTGCTATTCTTTAGCTAAGCAGTAGCTGTAACACTCTATAGTTGCACACATATTTGTTCTCTGGATATATCAACACAAGACTAACTTCTGTGACTCAACCATTGGCCAATGAATTTTTAAATAGGTTGAGAAAGAAATTGTGAAGAATGATACTGTTGTGAAGTGAAGTTTGTAAGACATAACTGCATCAACAAGAAATCAGATTACATTAAACACCACTAAAATCAATGAGATAAACAATTGATGATACAGGTAAAGACCACTAAACCAAAGGGTTCCTCTTAGTGGAGTAGCTATTGGGACCGTGTCGAACATCAAGCGAACGCAAAAATGCGAGGGTCAAAGTACAAAGTGACATATTATGTACATCCACACATATATACAATGAAATATCATCAATTTTCAATTTGACACCACTGTATGATGTGCCACTCAATTTGCTCGCTATTTATTCCATACTGCAATCAGGATTATATTAAAGTGTTTATTTCTATTGGATGAACGCTCACTTTCTATGCTCACACGCCAAATGAAATACACTATAATTATTCATTCTAGCTCAAATTTACAATTGTTTATATACAACTTACTCTTTGCTAGATTCCATTTCAAAATTCTCTGATTGTGGAAAATAAGCTAAAATTAGTTGTAAAGATAATATCAACACATTGTATAATGTTAATTCACTTTATGTTACCACTTAACACAATTGTATTATTTTAAAGTAAAAATATGTGCAAGTTTCCAAAGTAGAGAACTAAATGTATAAATTCAGTAGAACAATATGACAATAGAAACGATCCTGAAATGTCTACCACAGTAGATTATTTACCTTCTCCATCATCATCAATAGAAGTGTTAATGGAAATGATGTTTAGTCCATTGTTGTTCAATAACACCACATCAGATCTGTATTAACAATATTTCATAAATAAAAAGCAAATAGAATTGAATTCTAGCTTTGACAATACCATAGACTTGAGTTGTTAAGCACCCAAGATAATTCCAAATGGTAAGGCAATTGGCACTTTCTAAAAAATGGGTACTTCATAGTGAGTGGATAACCTGAAAAGTGGAGCTGAATACAATCAGCAGTTGAGGAGATACGTAGAACGTTTAATAAAAGGCTAAAATCCCGGAATAAAATGGGGTGCTTAACTAATAACAGAACTTAGTAAAGAGAGGACACTTGACAATCACTGTCTACGATATTATTTATTGAGATCTAGGCTGTACTTAAATCAAACAATAGCTACTACAAAACATTTCTCCATAATATGTCTTACTCAGGACTGGAGCTTTCTTCAGCTGGAGCTAACGTGTCCAGAGCTGATTGCCGAGCTTTTAACTGCTCCATTTCACCTGTGAGCAATCTAATTGGATGAACAGTCCAAAGATTAAAAAATGATTCATAAGCATAATTAAATGATCTGTACTATAGTGAACATACAATTAATGACCTCAGTTTGTACAACCACTAAGTTCTTATGGTACAGAATTATATACAATACAATTTTGTGTCTTCTTAGGGATCGACCCCTTCCCCATACTTCACTAATCCTTTGGTTTAGAGATCTTTACCTGGATCATCAAGTGTTTACAAATTAGAATTAAGTTGTGTCTGAAATATCTTATTTTGTGAGGACGTAGTTATGTCTTACAAACTTAGAAGTTCATTTTATTAGCAAAGGTGGTAAGTTATCTTGGCTAATGTACAGTTTGTCATAGTTTTAGTTCTATACAACTGTATTGTCTTTACTTTAAAAACCATTATCCAATAATAGAAGCACAAAGTAAGTCTTGTGTTGATATATCCAGTGAACAAATGTGTGTGAAAATGTAGAGTGCTGCAACTACTGCTGAGCTAAAGAATAGCACAAAAACCAAAATATGCAGCATTTTCGGCTACTGCTGTAGTAAGCAAGTCACCATTTAGAGTAAGACAATAAAGGGTATGGTAAGTCGTTATAAATGCATGCTATTAATATCACAGTTATCTAACAGTTTTTCACTATAGCTTTGCTTCAAATTTGCTAACATATTTACGAAAGGTGGCTTTAATTTCTATAGCTTGCTTAATAAGTAGGTCACATTATTTAAGTTTGCACAGAGTATTTCTATAGCAAGTGTGTTAATTACTAGTTCTAGCCCTACAATAGCTGAGTATGTAATTAATTGCATCACTTAATTAGTGTTAATTCCATCTAGACTGACTGAATCATTAAGAGTAATGAAAGCTTAGTTCAGCCAAGGAATCAAGCTGACTTGAGGCTGCGATATATTATCTTAGACGTTAATTCAACTTCAATTCAATTTTCTATAAGCGAAAGAATTCCCCGTTTTATTAAAATGTATAATATTCTATTCAAGCACATGTATGTACTATGGAAGTTAATGGCAATCTTTAAGTACAAATTAGCTATTTGGATACTGTACAGTAGATTATCATATACATACAAATATAAGTTTGTTTTCACGTTATGATGGCTACTAATAATTATTTTTACCTCACATCTTCACAAATACGACATACTCTGCCTCTGAAGCAATTTAGACACATTTTGAAGCCACACGAGTGACAAGTGTGGCCCCGATTTTTGATCCATCCAAACAGAGTGTTGCAGCCAGAACACTTGTTTTGACCTGCAGTTGTCACCTGTAGAGCTCTCTCCACACTAAGATTCTTCTGTTGTTTTCTGTTTACATAGAGGCATGGAGGCAAACATATCAAAATTTAATAATAACAATTAAATATATTTATAAAAAACTGAATGTTAGTATAAAGAGTTCTTACGTTAGTTCTTCTTCCTTGAGAAGCAGGAGGTCCTTTCCCCTCTTTTGCAATTCAAGTAATTCAGTTGTTTGAGCATTGATCGATGCTAGGATCTTGAAATTGACATGTGGTATGTAGTCGGACATAATTATTTCAACTCAAGAGATTTAGCACTTAGGGGTCGGCGTTCACCCGAGACGCAACCCTCTTTTATAGTTGAAAGCTGCGCTTAGATCCGCGCGGGCTAGACGCTTCCATCAAACAACCGTTCAATCCGCAACACAACTGTTAAAAAAATACGTCATTGCCAGGGTCAATATGGAGGAACTGGCTCCGACAAAGGGACCACAACAATTATGGTATAACGTTACTTCAGTAAAATAACGCTAGATTCTTTGTACAATAACCTGAACAGGGTTAAGCTGAACTTACATATAAGTGCTAAATCTCAGTGTAAGAGAATTCTTGATTTGAAATAAATTATGTCGGACTACGTACCAGATGTGAATTTCAAGATCCTAAGATCGATCAATGCTCAAAGAACTGAAGTTGGTTTTAAAGCTTAGATAATGTATGTACCATGTCAAAGCTTTATAACTATTCAGTTCATACTATACTGCTTTCAAGTAGCTAATGCTAGAGAGTTTATATTAACAGACAATACATCTTTGAGTGCTGCTGAGTTGTTCTTGAAGCACTTGTACATTTTTCTGACCTACACAAACAAGAAAAAATACATAATGCAACAGAATAATGAATGGTTTACTAGAATGATATATTTGAATGTAGTAATATTAACATAAGCTAAGCATGTCAGACAGTCATGGTGAGACTAGGAAAATTTGTATTAATTGTATTCATTATTAGTGACTGCCAAAAACTATAAAATTGGACTTGCAGTAAATAAAGTCAAGACACCACTACTGAGCATATGAACATGACAGTAACACTTGAAACTGTATTGAGTACATAGCTACGTACTGATCATCTGATTAAGTTAGTATTTTATCTGGAAGAATAGACATTAATCAACATAGTAGAGAATAATTCTAGAGTATAGGTATTTAAGAGAATAATGAGAACAATCACATTGCTGGAGGTGTGGCATCACCTTGTTGGAGTTGTGGCATCTTTCATTAATCGTGTTAAAACTACCCCAAAACAAGTGAGAAGCAAGCACATGGTATTTGGTGAGGATTTAGCTATAGGCAGCAGATTTAGTTTTAAGTTTGCACGTTAAGAAAATTAGTGGATGTGCAGCCAAGTCTCAATAGCTCAATAGTACAAAAATGCATTATTTACGTCCAAACATTTATTAATTTTCAGTAAGCTGAAGTATGGCTTTAGTAGGTTTTGTTTGCATTAATGTAGCAAGTAGAACAAAATTGAACATAATTTTTGTCATTATTAGAGAGGCCTGGCCAAGTCAAATGTTTATTGATTGTGGATTAAGTCTTAACCATACCAAAAATATCTGAGTAAATGAGTCCAGCTGCTACAATAACGGCATTGGTTACCAATTTATCAACACCATTTTTATCAATATCTGGGTACACCATTAGCAATTCATCATTATAGAAATAATCATGAGAATTTACTTTAGTACATTCTCTACACTGACCTAAGGAAGGGCAAGTCTATTGCATGACACATAGCTCAGCTCTATTGCACATGCTATGGGCTCATTTTCCTCCTGTAGTTCATTATTAACCAGAGTGATATCCTCAACGTCATTCCTGGATGTGTCAGGCAAGATGGCTATGGGCCCATCTTCGTCCTGTAATTCATTATTAACCAGAGAGAAATCCTCAATGTCATTCCCGGATGTGCCAAACATGGTGGCCATGGCCGCAGCGTCTTGTTTATCCTGAAGTACTGAAAAAGTTATTTCCTTCTCCTCCTGTTCAGCATGAGCATGGGCCGTAGCAACCTGAACTTTACACCAATGTCCTTGTCATTCTCTAGAAGTTGCACAATCAATGCCGCCATATCTTCTTTTCCGATGTCTATTCCAACTAAGACTTTGTGAAGCTCCTTCCCTGACTTACACTTGTTGAGTACCCCCTGCTACAAACAATGGTTGTGCTAGCAGAGCCTGAGGAAAGTCGTGAATGCTCGCCATCCAATGACATATGGAAAGAAAAAGATATATGACCAATAAATATAATTAAAAGGAAATTAAGGGCAAAAATTGAAAAATAAAATTAAAACATATAGCAAGAATAAATGTATTTTATCATCAGAATAAAAAATTACAAGAAAATATGATTCACAAAAGTTAGATTTATCAGATTTTTCAGTAATGATAGTAAGTGTGTTCACATAATAAAGCAAAGAGACAAGAGTGACTAAAATCAACAACAGAATGAAACAATCAGGTAGAATTGGTCATTTTGATGGTATAATGTTGTTTACCGCTTCCACCAAGTATAGTGACTGTAGAAAGTGGAGTAGTCCGCGTAAGATGACTACTGAGCCTGAAGTCATTCACTAGTACTGTCTGCCTAGCAGAGACGATGAAATCTAAGTTGTCAGGCAAGGTTTGAATTTTCTTCCCCAGCAAGGATCTTCAAGAGAGTGCTAGCTAACTAGTGTGTAGAAACTTTTAGTTTATCCTGATTACAGTTCTAAGTGTAATTCCAAATTGAAGAAAACATTGACTCAGACACCGCAAGGCAGCCACTTAATATATAGAACTGTCTGCACAATGCCTGAGTCTTAATAACAATAAGCTTAATCAAGGTGAATGAAAATTGTACTCATTGGAATAACAATACAGGTAATAAATGTTAATGAAAGATTGAATGGGTGATAAGGTAAAAATGGAATTTTTTAAAGTTAAGAAATATTAAGTTTATTTTAATATAAAACTGAAAAGGTGAAAATGGTTTGTACAAGTAAGAATGGTGATGAACATAAGCAAACGCACAGACAAGACAAACAAGTTAATGTAGTAAAGTGTGGATGTATACATTGTTGTCTGTGCTTCTCTGGTGTATGGTGGAGAGAATCACCACACTAGCCAAAGCTGATATTATTTTTTGATACATTGCACTGTGCCACAAGTAAGGAGGAAAAACCTTACAGTGAGCTAGACATATTCTACAAATGGTGGAGTAGGGGAAGCATCAGTCAATTGTTAAAACTACAGAGAATTCACACTTGTTAGCAGTCCCGATAGAGAGACCCTTTACATATTGTCCGGTCAACAAGCCTCAGGAGGACAATGGGCAGAGTCTAAGGGGATGTAACGCTGAAAAACCAGAGAATATTAGCGGGTAAGTTGCGTTTCCGTCACTAATTTTCAGTTGCCACAGTTGCTCACAGCTTTGCGCAAAACTTCCCTTCTAAAAAAATGGTTGTTTGTGAAATAGGGATGTCCTTTTATTATTCAGTACATTGTCTGGTCTACTTCCTCATGTTATTTTCTTTATGCTTTCTTGTCTTTAATAGTAGTGCATTGTTAACATCAAAATATTACTCAATTGGCTTCACTTATTGCATTGTCCCTTTGATCAAATCCATCTCAGGAGTTTGTACAAAGGAGCCAAAAGTTCACAGCATAGCTGAAGACCCCTATTATTACAAATGTAGAAATGATTAAAAGATAAGCCTCAACTTCTCTCTTTCTTCCCTAAATCCTCAGCTAAAAGGAGATAGCGCCACTCCAGACCATTTACCTATTCGCTCCAGTCGAGCGAAGTGAACGATCTACACAGCGACGCTCACTGCACGCGTCAGTCATTTTAAACACATACCTATGGAGCTGTTACATTGTTTGAACTTAAATAGTTTAATTGGGTAAACCTTAGTGTAGAGCTTTGAAAAGCAAGCCGAAACCATAACTTATTGGCGAGCGAGCGTAGCGAGCGAGACAGTATTAGGGGTGGATAATGCAAAATCGGGTATATGTTTGTGTATATATGTGTGTAAGGATGGTACGTATGCCCCTAAAATACGCGCGCTGGAAGCTTTTTTCTCCAAAAAACACGTTTTACTAGGCGTGACCCCAGTTTATTCTGAAACTACAGCAGCATTAAGCAAGCCTTACTTTATACTTAAGCGCCGAAGTGTGAGAAAATTCCTGCGAAAACGCTCATTTTCAAGAAACAAAAAGTTGATTCGACCGGTTACTATGGCATTGACGACCCATTTCCAGACCTAATTTCAAAACTTCGCCGTTTTAGGGGGGACACGGAGTGCCGCTTGTTGGTTGTCAAGAGTCATTGGTAGTCAGAATGCCGTAGTATTAATGCTAAGGAAGCTACTTCTACTCGAGGGAAGCTGAGGGGTAACTAAGTAATTCCTTATTTGTTAGCTAATAATGCAAAAATAACTCTGGCCTTTTTTTTTGTAGCTTGTTGTCTACAGTGACTGGTAAATTCAAATAGTCAGAATGACTCATATTTGGTACTACAAAAGTTACCACTGTTCAAGAAAATGAGTTAAGAAAGTAATTTTTGTATTTGTGAACTAAAATTGATTGTCTTTTGTTTTTGTAGGTGAGAGCTTGTTGTCAAGAATTCAAGGTAATTCAGATGGTCAAAGTAACTTCAATTTGATACTACAGAAGGTATCAATACTCAAGAATGAGGTAAGTAGTAATTCCATATTTGTTGGCTAAAATTACAAATAATAACACTGGTTTATTTTTTATTGTAGCTGAGAGCTTGTTCAAGAGTTACTGGTGATTGAGATTACCAGAATAAATGATGTTTGATACTACAAAAGTTACCATTAATCAGGTAAGAGAGTTATTTTGTATTTGTTTGCTGAAATCAAATGTCATAACTGCTATTATAGTGTTTGCATGAAGTAAGCTTAAAATAGTAACATTTTATGTTACCTAACTATCAGGCTCGCTCGCCATTTGTGCTCAAGCACACCACTAGTTTGTTATTATTATGTCTTGGACGTACGTGAGGCATTTTGTACTTTGACCCTCACGTTTTTGTGTTTTGTTCGGTGGTCGACCCCGTCCCAACACTAAACAGAATCCTCCTTTTATCGATCAGTACCCATATCACCCTAGAAATTGAATTGTTTACCGTTTTGAATTCTTTTACAGGTGCAGTTAAAATATGAAAACTTACGGGACTTCCATTTCTATTCGAGTTAGTGGCAGTGGTAAGTCAATGCGCTCTTTAGCAGGGTTATAAGCCGCACGCAACATTATTTACTTGAAAATGCATTGACCACTAGACTAACCGCGAAGGTAAGTCTTGTGTAGGTGTGTCCAGTTGTGTCAAAGCATTGTACACTACAGCCACTATTTAGCTAAAGAATATCACAAAGAAAACGTTTAAATAGCGTGTATTGTTGTGTTGTTGTTGTTTTCCTTCAATTCAAACAGTTGCAGCGAGTTGTTACTATGGTACTGAAATCCCTATACAGTGTATGCATAATTAAAAAACTCGACCTTATTTTCAGTAGCTTGAGTGTTAGAAGTCAAAATCATTCATATAAAAATAGTATAGTCTTTAGGCTCGCTCGCCATTTGTGCTCAAGCACATCACTAGTAGCATATGTTATATGGATATATGTGTGCTAGGATGGTATGTATGCCCCTAAAATGCGCGAGCGGGAAACTTTCTTCCTTCTTCTCTCTTACGTCTTGATTTCCTTCTCTCTCTCGGAGGCCAGACCAACATTATTTTATGTATACCCCAACTTATTAGTATACATCTTCGCTCGATTCGCTCACTCCTCTGGATTACACTGCGACCTGAAGGTCGGTAAGGGATTTACACGATAAAGGCCAGACTGCAGTGTAAATCTCATACCTGCCTGGCCGAGTGATGCACCGACTTGAACCAGGCTCTGGGCTTAACTTTGATTCGGAGATTCACTTTTTCACTTAGCTATAAGTATTAACATAATAGTTAGAAATGAATTTGCACAGTATTACTAAGAAAGTGGTATGAAATATGTATGGTGAAGTGAACAATCCTGATTAGTCTGTTTGAAAGTAGAGTGGTACAAGTGCCCTCTACATGCTATTGTGTCATCGTAAGGGGGGTAAGTTGTGGGGACAAAGTAGATAAGTAGGGGTGGAGGAATGGGGGATGGAGGTGAATGGAAAAAATATTAGGGGCAAAGGGAAATCATCATTAAACTTGTCTTCTCCAACAGCCTTTCAAGTTTTAGAATATCTTAAAAATTTAAAAGTAACCACTAAGTTTCCAGTGCTTTTGTTTTCTCATAGCAACAATCAATTCTTATTACCAAGAGCTTGTGAACTCTCAATGATAGGCTAATTTCTCTAAAGCAATTACTTAATTGGGTTTTGAATAATATCTCGTCAATAAAACATTTTTCCACTTTGGTTACCCGCATTTTGTAAATATATTACTGTAAAGGATCTTCTTAAGGAAATGCAAGGGGTGAAATGCTAGCTAGATTAGCTATATAATTATAGTTTAGCTAAATTATGCAAGATGACACTGAATGTGAAATCATAGATTTATAAAATGGCATATTTGCTCCGCTGATGAAAAAATTAACTGAATCACCACTTATCAAAACTTTACACAAGGATTAAATTTCAGCCTGATGTGTACCATAAGTTCACCTGAGGCTTGCCATCTGTAATATACTGTTGTAGCTTTACAACTGTAGCGTAGCGCTCTTAGTTCTTACTTGTTCACTGTTTTTCTAGCCCAGAAGTAAGACTCGTTATTACTACACATACACAGACATAAATACACAACATTCAGTGTGAATCAATGGACCGCGACAAGTGTTAATTAGTGATGATCTTTGGCTGGTACTTTGTACCACTAGTTTTAAAGCTTTTTGTTGCTTCTGCTGATACTGTTCTGCTAAAGGTTGCCTCCAGGATAAAAATGCGGATGAAGCATTCGTATTAAATGGCTATAATAATTGGAAAAAAGCCCATGAACAGTTCAGAAGGCATGCTAGTTCTAGCTGTCACAGAGAATCTGTGATGAAATTTGATCAAATGAGGTTTCCTGGAGTAGATACTCAACACTTAGCAAGCAATTGAAGAGTGAGCAGCTGCAGCACCGTAGAATGCTTATGATTCAACTTCACTCATTGCGTTTCTTACTACGCCAAGGTTTAGCTGTAAGAGGACATGATCAAGAAGAAGGTAATTTGTTTCAACTTCTTGGTAGCTCTGATTGGCCGACATGTTACCCTACAGCTTCTGGAAAATATTCATAAGGCTAGCATATTTTCACTTATTGCAGATGAGGCTACTGATGTAACCAATAAAGAGCAACTGTGCATTTCACTTCGGTGGGTTGATGAAATGTTTGATATTCATGAAGATGCACTTGAGCTGGTACAGCTCCCTAAAACTGATGCTGAGACAATAGCTAATGCTATATAGGATTTTATGCTTCGCTTTCAGCTGCCATCAGGCCAGTGTCGAGGTCAAGCCTATGATGGAGCATCAAAATAAGAGTGGACATATCGGTGGAATTGCTGCTAGGTTACAGAAAGATGAGCCTACAGCGTACAATTGCCAAACATGTTCTACCTATCAGGGAAGCACTAGAGCTAGCTAAAAAATTGGGTATTTTTATTGATTTGTCACCAGAGAGATAACACATGTTTGAAGCATTAAAGCAGCAGCTGACACCAGAGGCCCCTTCGATGAGAATGCTATGTCCACACGATGGACTGTACGTGCACGAGCCCTGGAAGCTATATTCAAGAGCTACAACGCCCTATTAGAATGTATGGATGTAATTCAAGCTAGTGGAAGGGATGATTAAGCACTGAAAGCTGTTGGCTATTTGCAATCTCTGGAAAAATGTAGTACTTTTTTCGGACTTCACCTGGCTAATCTCATATTCTCAGCCACAGAGCAGCTCTCTCTTACACTGCAGAGCAAGAATACTACTATACAGGAGGTTGTGATGAGTTCAGAACTAGCTGTAGCATTTTTAGAAAGGCAAAGATCACAGAGTGCATTTGAACATTATTATGATCGTGTACTTAAAGAATCTCGAGATTTGACATCTGAACCTGCATTGCCTCGATACAGGAGAACACCACAATGATATGATGATGGGAGTGAAGCATATAGATTTGATCCTTCCACAAGCAACAGTATTACGAAGCACTGGAAACAATAAAGGGAGAAATAAATAGCCGATTTCAACAAGAAATTGGTATGTTGATAGCAGCTGCTTTAGAAAAATATTTACTCGATGCTTTTAAAGGAAACTTTGAGCTTCCGGATGTAATTTTCTCCTATTCCAAAGATTTGAATATTTCTAGATTGAAAGTGCAGATTCAGATGCTTCCAGACTTGTTAAAAACATTCAACTTAGAAAATCCTACTCAGGTCATCAAGTCCGTAACAAGTCTGAGAACTGTGTGTGATTTAATGAATATGATTGGTAGTTCCAAGATAATGTTTAGTGAAATTTACCAACTTCTACATATTTTGCTCACAATTCCTGTTACTTCAGCCACAGCTGAACGGATATTTTCTGCAATGCGTCGATTGAAGAATTTTCTCAGGTTTACAATGAAGCAGGTACTTTTTTAACAATGTCATTCTCTTGCATGTCCACAAACAAGAAACTGATAACATTGATTTAAAAAAAATAGCAAATGAGTTTATTGCAGACAGAAGAAAGAAGTTTTTTGGCGTTGAGTAACATTATTGTTCTTCAATACATTTTTACTTTATCATAATGGTTCAGTATTTTGTTATTTTCTCATATTTTCATAATTATAACTATTTCTTATGTGATAGTCACACCGTAAATCTTATTGTTTCACTGTCATTTTATTTATACCACACTTGCTGGATCTCACACAGATTTACTTAACTACTAACAGTGCTATTGACTTAAAGTGCATTAACATGACTGCTAGTGTTAGTTTCTCCCAGGTGTCTTTCTCATATCTATGGCATGGGCATTTTGTGCTCCCCCAGATGAAACCAGCTTCCTGCACCCCTGCCGTGACAAATGTTAATTAGTGATGATATAATCGTGAATGGTTGACAAGGTTACTAATGGCTTGTTGTGACAACGTCTAGGAGACTGTCAGATTATGCCACAAGTTAGAAGTACTGCTGAGTCTCTTTGTAATCTGGTCTGTATGTGAGAGTCCCAGAGCATGATCTGGTGATGATAGGACTCTTATGTCTCTTGTGTAGTTGGAAGTGAATGATCAATAGTTGAAGTCTTGTTTGAACTTGTGGCTCCTTCGTATCTCTAGAGTTTGCTTGGTCCTCTGACTGTGATGTGTGTTCTGGAACAGTGTTGAGATGATGTCAATTGTGTTGTACTTGACCTGTTGGAGTTTCTATTACATATGATCTTGGTGTGTCTGCCAACTCTACCACTCTCCCCTCCACAGGCTGATGTCCTGATGTGATCCAAACCTGAGTAGTGATTGGTAAGGGTGAGTGATCTTGAACTCTGTGCCTCTTGTTATAGTTATCCACTTGTTTCTGTTTGAAAACTTTATTTTCTGTCGAAAATCCTGTAAGTAAGGCCATTTAGGAATTAGTAACTGGTTTGATTGTGGAATAGTGGTCCTGATTTTCCTTCCCATGCAGAGTTCTGCTGGTGAAAGGCTGCACCAGGGTAAAGGTGTTGATCGTAGCTAAGTAAAGCCAGATACGGATCCTCTGATTTGGACATCATTGCCTTCATTGTCTTAATTAAGCGTTCCACTTGCCCATTACTCCGTGGAAATTTAGGACTACTTGTAGGTTATATAGGCAGGCAATGTACTGTTCCGCGCTCTCTCCTTCGGCTTGGTCCCTCCTGTTGAACTTAGCCCTCTCGAAGATGATGTTTCTCCAAATCTTGAAGTAAGCGTCGAATTTGTCCAGCACAATTTTGTAGTCTGCCTTTTCGTCTTCTTTGATATCCGTTGAGGCCAGGACATCTTCAGCATCCTCTCCCATGCAGTAGAGCATGGTACATACTCGTCTAGGACCGTCTTCTTTGTCAAGTCCTGTTGCGATGAGATACTGAATAAATCTCCTCTTCCATTTCAGCCACTCATTCGGTCGTTTGAAGTCGAACAGACCTTGGAGTATCGAATGAAGCTCTAGTTGATGATCTACTCATTGTGCTATTTCTTTCAGCATTTCAATTCAGCTGAATCCAACCACTGGCACCATGTAATATAATTTACTGTTGTAGCATTACAACTGTAGCGTAGTGCTCTTAGTTCTTACTTGTTCACTGTTTTTTGCCCAGAGGTAAGACTCATTATTACTACACATACACAGACATAAATACACAACATTCAGTGTGAATCAATGGACCGTGACAAGTGTTAATTAGTGATGATATAATCGTGAATGGTTGACAAGGTTACTAATGGCTTGTTGTGACAACTTCTACGAGACTGTCAGATATCATGCCGCACCATCGACTTTTGGCATTCTGTGGGTCTCAAATACTCTACTTTATTAATGCAGTACGTATGATTAAAATGTTTGTTGTTGTTTTTATAATCATATCTCTGGATTTATAGGGTGATTTGGAGAAAGTTTATAATAATTGTATTTTTACTTCTTCAATAACTACTGCTTCAACTACTTCTTCAAAATCAACTTTAAGCTTAACCTTAAGATATATTTTGTTCTCCATACTAATACAAACCATCTACTCCCAGTTTTTAAGTTTTGATATTTCTGAAATGGTACAAGCAACTCTAATGACTCCTGGATCGTAAGCAGCTGAGACATATAGTGGTGCTCCATCAAAGCCAGATGTTGTAGGGAATTAGACTAAAATATGTATACTAATACACTTTGTATCTGATATTTTGTGCTAGCTATATCATTTTCGTCTATATAACTACCTTAGAAAACTTAATTTAAATAACATTTTCAAAGATAAAGTTGACTATAATAAAACGAAACCCACCAAAAGCTATTCTAAAACTATTTGCTACCTCTGCAGCAGAATTCAGGTGATCTTTACTGCTAGATAGGGTTTATTGTAAAAAAAATTGTGTTGAAATTAAAGCTCACTAACAGTGATTTACAACTTTGAGCCTGTCAAGTTCCATGGCCGTATTTAGTGGGGAGTAGGGGCAAAAAAGTGAAGGGATGGAGAGAGGGGGGATAGCTATGAGGGTACTGACAATTATCTTGAAATCAAAATTCAAAAAGTAGACTTCTTATTTGTTTTAAATATCAACTTTGTGACTGAGTCCTATTTGCGACAATTTACTTGTTACTCTATGTAGCACTGTTCTAAACTCTTCCTTTGGCTTTAAACTTTTGCGGCTCACTGAGTCTCTGGCAGCAGCATACCCTAGAATGTGATAACCATGAAGATCGATTAGAAAGTACTACTTTGAGAATGATTCAATCTTATTCTACCTGCTGATGTCAAGTACAACTTCATGAGTGAAGAGAAATATTGCTATCCACGACTTTCACACATTTTACAAGTTAGAAGAATCGCTAGCAAAACACAAATCACATTTCAATTGATTAGTTTGAAGTTGCAAATGGCCAACTGTCCTGTACTCAAAATTTCATAATTATCTCAGCTGTGGAATGCTTATATCACAGTATTATTAGAGTGAATATTAACTATTCAATATAACTTGCAAAAAATAATGCATAATGCGTTCAATAATTAGTTAGTGCAGGGTGAAGAGTTGAATGCAGGCAGCTCATAATTATCTCTCCCGTGGGTATCTCATCAACCCGTCCGCTATCTAGAGTATTTAAATGTGGGCCCGACAGATTCTACATAAGAGTCCAAATGTCTGGGTGTGACATCACTAGATGTATCCAATGTAAATCAGAGCAATAGAAGTTATTACAAGTATGAATTAACACCAAATGTAACTGTCATAATCTTTTGGTTAACACTTATTGTGGCTTACAATTCAAGTGAATCAAAGATATACTACTTAACCTCATTAATGATACTTAACCAAACGATTTTTACACTTACATATTTTGGTGTTAATTCATACTTGTAATAAATTCTATCGATCTGATTAACATTGGATATGTCTAGTGATGTCACACCCAGACATCTGTTGCAAAAAACACCTTTTGTCCACACACTGATTGTTAGTTGCCTGGGTGTGCCCTCTTGCGAAATTTGGTACTAAAACACAACAAAAATGGACCTGATTAAAAAAATATATAAAATACTTTTCTTGTTGAATAAGTAAATATGTATGCTATGTACTCACACCAAAATGCCATGATGTGTTAAGACTAGTACAATAGCCATTAATGGTCACTGCCACTTAGTTTTATAAACATAGCTATTCCACTAGTGATGCTATCACAATCTTCCATTGCATAATAATACCAGCAAGTATGTTTAGTAGTCTGCATTCTTATATCAAAATAACAAATATAGAAATGAAAGAATGGGTGGCAGATAACCTTTAAGTCGTCAGTTTATTATCATTTTATGTTAAGACACTTTGTAATAACAATTTTAGACCGTATCGTTTAAAGAATAACATACTTACACTTGTGGTAGTGTCAAACTTGTTCTGTTTACCAGATAACACTTCGGATTTCCTTTTTGGCAACTTATTTAGGTATGTTTTAATATATAGTTTCTTTGCCGTAATGTTCTGAATAGAGCCTGTGTTAATGCTGTCTTCTTGAAATAGTCATTTTTATACAATAATTATAAACATTTTAGGATAATATAATTACCTTATAAATTAGTCACAGTTATTTAAACATAATATAAAGATATTGTAATGAATGTAAACATAACAGAAAAGTTATTGTAACAATTACATACTGTAGGCTAGTTAGTTAAAATTAGTACTTGTAATCAGAAAGTCATTTTGATATAATTGAAACACTACAATAATGCCAAGTATTATGGTTGGGTAAATTAAGTTACTCAAATAATACCTTCATTGGTGCTGTTTGGCTTTTGAATGTTTTTGTCTATAACCTGTGGGTGTTCTTGTTCCTCGTGCTTGCTTGAAGCATTAATTCTGAACCAACAAAATAGAAATAACATAAGCAGTATGATTGTATAACTAAATCTTACATAAAATGTATAAATGTCTTTATTAAGTAAATAATAACGATAAAAGTTTGTAATTATAAAGTAAGTACTACTAAGCACTTTTGAGTCAGAGAGCTATATAAAACAAACACATGATAAAAGTCAATTCAATTTTTGTATAAGCCTCTAAAACTTACATTAGGCTAGGCTCAACTTCATAGTTCTCTTCATACGTTGGACTAGCTTCATCAGCCACCATAGCAAGGCTTGCATTATCTTCATTCTCACATTCAAAGAGACCATGAAAGTAGTCTAAAAAGAAATTATTATGAAACTTTAATGCTTATATTATATGGCTATTGTAAGAGAAAAGTACAGAACAAATAGTAATAAAGGTCCCTCACATATAAAGTATTAACTTATAATTCAATCAAATGTATTGAAAGCTATACATAATATGGCTCGTTAGAATTTAAGACAAACTATTAGTCAGATTTAGTTGTAAATGTGAGCTAGTCTAATTATATTATACAAAATACATACTATTATACGTATACAAATATATAAAACATACAGCTAATTAACTGAGAGCTATACGTCATATTGCTAGTTAGAAGTTAATACAAACTGTTAGTCAGAATTATTATTAATAGAATACTAGTGTTTTCCAACAGATGACCTGTGATATACAGTGTAATCAAGTGGAAGTTCATATATACAAGTATGCTTGTGCGTATTTTTAATTCTTGTTTGACTAATTAACATAAGTGTACCTTAAGTTGCTACAAACTAGATATGATTCATATACCTTCATCAGTATTTTGACAGCAATGTTTCATCATGAGAAATTTTGGAAGGCTGATCATCCTTGTCTACTTTTGAGGTGTCACCTCTGTAATTAAAATATGAGTAAGCTATAATGAAGCATTGTTGAGAAAAGATAACTATCCAGCCTAGTTTTCAAATTTGTACACTTTTGTGCAAGCTCAATTTTTCAAATTATTTAATTGATTTATATATTCACTGGAAAAATGTGATCAAATTATAATTACATTATCACAACCATTAACATTAACAATATTCCAGAAAATAAGAATGAGAATGAAAAGCTTCTGTAGTCCCCAAAATGAAGGTGGAGTCACTCACATTTGCCTCAATAAAACTAGAACAGAAGTAGGGGAGAGGCAAGAACTCATCCTTACAGCTCAGCATTCTTATTAAACAGAAAAAACAACATAAACCTACCTTTGTATTAGACTTACCTGTACCATAGAAACAACAATTAAAGACTTTCCTTGCTCACAGTCTACACTAGTAGAGGAATACCAGGCTAGAAAAGTACCAACTGGAGAAAATATTACTTTTTTGTTTACAATCTAATTGAAAACTTTACACATAATCAATTGCTCTGAACTGTGTGACAAAATTTGGGTGAAAGTAGAGCAGGAAAGCTGTGGTTTTTATCTACTCCCATAGATTTTTGTACTGAGTTTTTATAGCACTTGCCCTCTAGTTTTGGAGTATACTGAATAAATATTTTTAGCTGCAATTGTATGAGCTTTCCAATGCTGCAAACCCAAGATGCATGGCGTCCTCCATTTAAAACTAGTTCAAGTTATTCTTGGAACCAACTCAACTTGGACATACTATAGTCAGCTAACAGAAGAGCTAAAAAATTCAGGATTTACGACTTCTAGTGGTACTAATGGAAGCATAATTTCTGTCAATCTCAGAATTGGTTTGGGGTTCAGACAGAATGTATGGCGTATTCACTTTCTAGTTTATGAATTCTGAGTTCTAGAACAGTACTGTAAAGAATATAGAAATTTCGGGTAGAGCATTAAGAATTCCTGTTGCCATACTTTTAAACTATTATAAGAACCAATAATATACTTGTGCACTTGTTTCATCATTGTTATTTTAGGAAGTATTACTAGATAAATATATAAGAATATTGGAGAATTTGAGACCGGTTCAATGCCAACAATTCTCGGCTCTGACAGATTAGGGTTAAATACAAGGTAACTATTTGAACTATATTCTCCACATGTGTAATCAAATATTAATAATTGTGTACATTGTACATAGTTAAAAATAGAAATTGAAAGCAATGAAAGGTATGCAGAAGAGCTGAAACTAAAATTATAGACTCAAATGTGTAAGCCATAGTTTACATTGATGCTAAAAGTGGTACTTAACTTTCCCGTATGACTTCAGTTGAACAGGGATTTTCCCTTACATTATTGAATGGGAAGTTTACGAGGCCTGCTAGCTATAAAAAAATAGAAATACTCTCTCATTTCAAATACATCATGCACAAATCTTGGGATGAAAACATGCACTTCTTAATCTCAATTAATCTCAGAACACTACCAATATTCCTACAATTTTCCCGTAATTATTATATATATATAGTATTAGATCGATTCTTTCTACACTCTACATTATTATATACTAATGGAATTTTTTGGAATTGAATCAGTTATTTACTTAGGATCTACTGTTTCATTTTGCCTCATAGATATATAGTTCTGATCTACTGTTTCGGTTAGTTTCATTTCTGATCTACTTTTCACTTAGCCACACAACAATTTACTTCAGATCTACAGTTTTAGTTCAAATGAAAATAACCCTACAACTTACTCTATGCTTGGTTTAATTTCATAATTTTCTTCACACATTGGTCTTCTTTCTAAGCTTTTTTCTTCAGCCAGCATAGAAAGGTTTGCGGTATCCTCATCCTCACTTTCAAACAGACAGTGGAACTAGTCTGAAATTATTATGAAATCTTACATAAAGTAATGCTTATATTATTATGTTGGCTATTTTTAGAGCATAATACAATAAATTAGTAACAAGGGTTCTTCATATACAAAGTATAATCTTATACTACAGCTAATAAATTGAGAGCTACATACATAATACAGCTAGTTAGAAGTTAATACAAACTTTTAGTCAGAACTTTAACACATAGAATTCCAGTGTTTTCAAACAGATGACTTGTGACATACAATGTAATCAAGTGGAAGTTTGTATATAAAATATGTTTGTGTGTATTCTTAATTCCTGCCTGACTAATTAACATAAATACATTAAATAAAAAAATTAGAGATGATGCCCCAAATTTACATACATATATATTTATAACTTGCAAAATGCTAGACCTTAAGGTTGCTGGCACAATTTTGACCGCAAAAAACCCGCCATATAGATTATAGTTGCTAGGGTGTGTTAAACTTACTTCTGCTTCCCCCACCCCTCCCCCTAGTTATTTTATTTATGCAGGCCAGCAAGTACTCACTAGGAAAAATTACCTATTAAGAATGAAGACTGGAAGTCAACCGCATCTCAAGAAATAACCCCGTCACCATTTTGGACTTGCGGCAGTACTGCACAAATACCGCCGTAGTTTATAAGCCTATTTTTTGTATATCATTTACTTACCCATGCATGTATGCCATAACGTTGATTTGTTGTTGATTTTTATTTTACTGTTCTATTTACTCACCTTATCAAGTGCATTAATGTGGATTATTTCCGTGAAATTTTATATATTTATAATATTTCAACGTTTTAGGTTCGACCCCTTGTGGCCCTAAACCCTGGCAAAATTTGAACCAAAGCCGTTATTCCATTTCTGAGCAGTACGCAAGAGAAGATTCTGGATCCTCCATTACTTTAGAGAGAGAGAATTTTCATTGTAAGTCGACTCCACCCCGCCCTATCTGACCCACGTAGTGGTGAGGCTCAGCTGCATTTTTCTGGCACTAATTTGTTACAGAGTGAGGTGTGACTTTGTGGTCGATAACGCATGACTATTCAGCTGATGTGCGCTACTAAAGGCTCCTAGGCGCTTCTATGTGCCAGCACCCTTAAGTTGTTACAAACTAGATGTGATTCATTTACAATGTAAAGTGAGTTATTTTTAACAATACCTTCATCAGTACTACTTGACAGCGAAATTTCGTCATGAGAAATATTGAAGGGTGGTTCATCCTTGTCTAAATTTGAGGTGTCACCACTGTAATTAAATATGAGTAAGCTACATTGATGCACTAGTTTGAAATGGTAACTATACAACTATAGTCATATTCTTAACATCTTTAAATCACTAAACAACTAAGTGTGTCAGCAATGGTGAAAGGGCTAGACTGTACAAGTAGAATTAGTAACATACAAAAAGTTTATGATTTATATGATAAATATTATTGCGTGAAAAGCGGTATATTATAGTATGTCCTAGTTGAGATGGCACGGCTGCAAGCACTTTTATAAGAGAACTGCACATAGTTAAAACAGAAGCTTAGTCATGTGAACTAAGTGAAATTGATGCACGTGTAAATTAATGTCACGTGAATTATATAAAAAATATATATAAATATGTATTTTAGATTTAGTGTTTATGAACTAAAAAACTACATTTTATAAATTTTGATTGAAGTTACCTAGCCTTATTCAATCCATTTATTCCTTTAAATAGCTGAGCTATGTAGCAATTGGTCATGTATGTAACAAATAGACAATATGAATTTACATTTTTATCTCAATTTTCGCAAGTAGTAGTAAATGGTAAGCCATTCCAACTTTAATTCCATGATATCTACTCGCCGAAACTGTTAGACTTGAAAGAGCACACTCACACAAAAAAGCATTTCTTAGGAATTGTTGCATCGTTTTGAGCATAAACCTAACTTACGGCTCCGAAAATGCTGTGCAAAGGCTGCTAATATAATTAGTTACTTGTCAGTTAAATGTTTATTTGCACTATTCTTTAGCTAAGCAAGTAGCTGTAACACACAACAGTTTCACACACAAACTGGTTTGCTGAACATACTTATACAATACTTACTTTCGTGACTTGACCATTGGACAATAAATTCTCAAATAAAAACAATATCTTTGTGTTCAACAAATAACTATGACAACCAGTGCATTAGCCAAAATTACTTACCACTGCCACTAAATATAATAGAAAATGAACTCGGTAAGTTTGTAAAACCTAACTGTATCTACAACAATTCGGATAACTCAGATACAGAACAAATTCAAAGGAGTAAACACTTAGTGATATGGTTAAAGATTGGTAAACCAAAGGATTCTGTTTAGTCATGGAGTATCAGATGAGATCAATTTCTAAGCAAACACAAAAATGTGAGGGGTCAAAGTATAAAATGACAAATGCATTCGATCGGGGATATTTGTTCCTTTCTATATAAACTATAATATAATTATAAAGGAACCAAAATACTCCATTATCTAAGGTGTTTCATGATCGTGTCTCACTGTCACCAATCTGATCAACTGTTTTAATAAGCCTCATAAATATTTTTCTTATTCACTTCAGATCTACTGTTTCCATTAAAATGAAATAACCCAATAACTTACTTTACGCTTGGTTCCACTTTACAGTTCTCTTCCCAAAGTTTGTCATGATAAAATCTCGCTGTCAAATAGTATTGATGGAGGTACTATTAATTAATTAACTCATTTTAAAGTGGATACAAACCACATCTAGATTGTAACAGCTAAGGACTTGCATTTTGACTTCCTATTTATTGATCATTGTACAGCCAAGTTGTGTATGTAGTTAAATATATGCATTGAGTATCTTTTCTAATCTATTTTAGTTTATGTTAATTAGTCAGTCCAGGAAAAAAGAAGGTTAAAATAATTTAATCTAAAGAACTTCACTTGGGTACTTTTATGTCAGAGGTCATCTGTTGGAAAACATTAGTATATACAAGTTTGACAAAAGTCTGCCTCAGCTTCTAACTAACTGTAGTATGTATAACATTCAGTATAAGTCAATAATTTGTATGTGAAGAAGCTATGTTAATTTGTTGTAGTTTGCTCTAACAGTAGGGGACAAATTAAAGCATTACTTTAAGATTTCATAATAATTTCTTTTAGACTACTTCCACTGTCTGTTTGAAAGTGAGGATGAAGATACTGCAAGCCTTCCTTTGCTGGTTGAAGATGGTAGCATAGCAAGCAGACCAATATGTAGGACGGTTCATCCTCGTCTACTTTTGAGGTGTCACTTCTGTAATCAAATATGAGCAAGCTGTGTCAATTCATTTGTTTTAAATGTTAACATAATGTGAAAAGCTATCTATAACAACTACAGTCTTGTTCTTAACATCTTGAATTCAGTAAACAACAAACATGTTGTGTGTGTGTCAGCAATAATGGTGAATGAACTAAACTGTATCAAGAAAAATTATGTAGTAACATAACAATGTTTGAGACTGATACAATAAAGAAGAAAAAACTTGCAATGAGCTACAACCCTTGACATAAGTCTACAGATGTAGTTCTTGTGAACACCAAATGTAGTATTTAGCAAAACACTGAAGTCAAAGTGTGTTCAGTATTTTAAAGAGCAGAAAATGAAATGGGGATACCTTTCAGCTGCTCTCACAGCTTTTATCCTCATGTTTGGCAATTAAGAAAGTTTAATCATCTAGCAAAATCAACCGCAAAGCTAGCCTCTGGTGTGTGTAATCAATCATGAATTATTACTGAATAATTCATGACCTTAAACAGTTTGGTAAAGCATCTTCTTTCTATTAAATGGGTAAAGTGTCATTACATTCAGTACAGCGGTAACCTGTGATACTTACAAAAAGCACTCTAGCTACTCAAAAACAGCCATGTATTTAAATTACTTATGATAATGTGTTTCATTACCGTAGTAATGAAGCACCAAAGGTGCAAACTCAGCACTATTAAACACTACCTAGATATTACAATATAATCTCCTTCCAAAAGAACAAGCAATATACTAACTATTTTTACTTAGGTATCAAAATAGCTCGACCAATGAAAACGGTACATGAAAACGCTGTCTTCATGAGAGAAGAAGCTAAAATAGCCAGAAACATTCACCTGTATGCATTTTCAAAGCGAAACTTCACTTCTTTCAACTCCATTAACTTCCCCGAGCATAAAGCGAACTACACCGCTGCAGAAATTATTTGCTCACTTGATAATGATGTGAAGCTAGGGGGCATTGCCCATAAAACCTGGCACCTATTCAGAGTTGAAAGCTTTGCGTTTCTCAACCATTAGCCCGAAATTTAATAAAGTAACACAATAGAAACTCTTTAGATTTTTGTTCTGAGTAAGTTCATACCTAAATTAACTGATAATTGTCAGTAATCTCCATAATCAGAGCGTGACAGATGGACAGACAGACAGACAAACAGATAAATAGACAAACAGACAGGACAACTACTATAACCCTCTCGTGCATGCACGCTGAGGGTTAACAACTCGCTGCGACTACTAGACATGAAAAACTAGAAAAGTTCGTTTCCAAGGAATTACCACACAGAACTCTAAAGATGACTAGCTCACTACTGCAGTAACTGAAAAAGCTGTGTAAAGACAGCAAAATACTTTTTTGGTAGTTGTATATTTTTTTGCTATTATTTAGCAAAGCAGTAGCTGTAACACTCTACAGTTGCACACATATTTGTTCTCTGAATATATCCACAAGACTAACTTCTGTGACTCAACCATTGGCCAATGAATATTTAAATAGGTTGAGAAAGAAATTGTGAAGAATGATACTGTTGGGAAGTGAAGTTTGTAAGACATAACTGCATCAACAAGAAATCAGATTATATTAAACACCACTAAAATCAAAGAGATAAACAATTGATGATAAGATCACTAAACCAAAGGATTCCTCTTAGTGAAGTAGCTATTGGGACCGTGTCGAACATCAAGAGAACGCAATAATGCGAGGGTCAAAGTACAAAGTGACATATTATGTACATCCACACATATATACAATGAAATATCATCAATTTTCAATTTGACACCACTGTATGATGTGCCACTCAATTTGCTCGCTATTTATTCCATACTGCAATCAGGATTATAATTATTAAAGTGTTTATTTCTATTGGTTGAACGCTCACTTGCTATGCTCACACGCCAAATATAATTATTCATTCTAGCTCAAATTTACAATTGTTTATATACAACTTACTCTTTGCTAGATTCCATTTCAAAATTCTCTGATTGTGGAAAGTAAGTTGAAAGCTGCGCTTAGATCCGCACGGGCTAGAAGCTAATCCATCAAACAACCGTTCAATCCGCAACACAACTGTTCACGTGAATTTTATTGTCATTGCCAGGGTCAATATGAAGGAACTGGCTCCGACAAAGGGACCACAACAATCATGGTATAACGTTACTTCAGAAAAATAACGCTAGGTTCTTTGTACAATAACCTGAACAGGATTAAGCTGAACTTACATATAAGTGCTAAATCTCAGTGTAAGAGAATTCTTGAATTGAAATAAATTACGTATTAGATGTGAATTTCAAGATCCTAAGATCGATTGATGCTCAAAGAAGAACTGAAGTTGATTTTAAAGCTTAGATAATGTATGTACCATGTCAAAGCTTTATAACTATTCAGTTCATACTATACTGTTTTCAAGTAGCTAATGCTAGAGAGTTTATATTAACAGACAATACATCTTTGAGTGCTGCTGAGTTGTCCTTGCAGCACTTGCACATTTTTCTGACCAACAAACCAGAAAAAAAACATAATGCAACAGAATAATGAATGGTTTACTAGAATAATATGTGACAGTACTTGGGAAAAGGGACCAATTGCGTTAAAAATTGAAAAATGAGTTATTCATATCACTGTGTAGAGCACTTCTTATGGAGTATTTTGATACCAAGTTTATAGGCAGGCGCTGCTTGGTTCACTAAATATAGAGCGGCAATCTGACCAACTTGAGCACAGTTATTTCGAGAAAACTGCAATTAAAACTTCTTATACCATGGTTGTAACACCCATGGATTAAAAGTGATATTTTCCAGGTGATTTTTCCTGGGGCTATGATATTTTCCCTTGCGGTGTCAAGCGAATTCTTCCGTCGAAAATTAAAATTCAGTTAAAATTCAATTGAAGCACGCCAGAAAGTTTACTTTAGCAAGTTTACTTTAGCAAGTTTACTTTAGCATTGTAGCTGCCAGCTGTTATCTCCAGATCTAACTCTACCTGGGCTGCTCAGCAGTAAGCAGTAAAGCAGCTAGCTGTGGTAAATTCCTGCCGTATGAGAGGGCAGGAGAGTTATATGTGGTAGGGCTGGTCCCTTATTTATAGGTGGATATGAGAGAGTAGTAGTAGCAGCAACTATGGTATAAAACAGTTTTGCCATGGCAACATGGGGTTATGGAATATCACGGCCCTTATCCCTAGGGCTTCGCCCTCAGGATCGGGACGGTTATATTCCATAACCCCTCGTTGGCCATGGCTTAACTATTACTTAACTATTACTTATTCAATTGCTCGCGGAGTTAACGTTGAATTCCGTAATCTAACCGGAAGTCCGGGTTACGTAAGACTGTCTTATCCTTGGAAAATGGTGGCGATCAGCTGAAAGGCAGTAAGTTATAGTTGGGGCCGCTTACTTCATTGGTGGGAGAGGCCTTACTCAGTTTAGACCCTACATTGTGTAAGAGTACTGGACAGGTATGGATTTAAATAGCACTAAATGCGTATAGACATAGTTTTACAGGCCATTTTGTGCTTCTTTTTTTTTTTTCTGTTTCCAACAGTTTGATAGTTACAGTAAGTCATGGTAACTATAATACAGTCACTCTTTTAGAAATGATCAACTAACTTGGTTTGTTAGTTCACTGGCTAGCTAAGTTTAGGATTATATTTGTCTTGCAGCCAGCTTGTTGCCTGTTTTGGAACAAATGAACAATAGGAATCTCTTTAAATCAATGAACAAAAATGATGGACTTTCAAAATGTGTTGCCTTCTCTTGTTGCAGTGCGACAGAAGTCCTCATCATCACTGAAACCTTTGTCCAGTCAGAGACTTGCTGATTCTTCTAGTGTGTACACAAAAATAGTCCCAGGAGTCTCCAGGTCTGCAGACTCCAACTACAAGACTCCATAAAGCAACATCAACCTATATAGCTTGATTATTCACATTTATTATTTCTATTCTGTTGCCCCAATGCTATAACAAAAACTTGTAAGAATTTACCCGCGATTATCCAGGTAGGGATAATTTGTTGCTAGGCAACAAATTGAATTCGCCCAGGATTTTCAATTACTCGCGGGTTGGATTTTCGTGCACGCACGGAAGGTCAAAATAGAGAGTAAAAGGTGACTGTGTTAAAACGGGGCGCTAGGACCTTTAACAACGGTTTCAGTCACTCAAATTTGGTGTCAGTGTAGCTAAAGGGTAGGAGATACCTGTGGGCAAATAAAAAGAAAACAACAACAAAAAAAATTTTGTCGGTGTTTGGGCTCTACTGTACATTTTTGATTTTACGTAATTGGTCCCTTTTCCCAAGTACTGTCACATATATTTGAATGTAGTAATATTAACATAAGCTAAGCATGCCAGACAGTCATGGTGAGACTAGGAAACTTTGTATTAAATTTATTCATTATTAGTGACTGCGGAAAACTATAAAATTGGACTTGCAGTAAAATAAAATCAAGACACCACTACTGAGCGTATGAACATGACAGTAACACTTGAAACTGTATTGAGTACATAGCTATCTACATACTGATCATCTGATTGTGTTAGTAAGTTATCTGGAAGAATAGACGCTAATCAACATAGTAGAATAATTCTAGAATATAGGTATTTAAGAGAATAATGAGAACAATCACACCTTGCTAGAGGTGTGGAATCACCTTGTTAGAGTTGTGGCATCTTTCACTAATCGTGTTAAAACTACCCCAAAATAAGTGAGAAGCAAGCACATGGTATTTGGTGAGGATTTAGCTAGAGGCAGCAGATTTAGTTTTAAGTTTGCACGATTAGAAAATTAGTGGATGTGCAGCCAAGTCTCAATAGCTCAATACTACAAAAATGCATTATTTACGTCCAAACTAATGTTTGGACGTAAATAAGGCATTTTTGTACTTTGACCCTCGCGTTTTTGTGTTAGTTCTGTGGTCGACCCCGTCCCAAATTTCACTAAACAGAATCCTCTGGTTTATCGATCAGCATACCCGTATCACCCTAGAACTGTTTACCGTTTTGAATTCTTTTGGGGTGCAGCTAAAACGTGAAAACTTACGGGACTTCCATTTCTATTGGAATTAGTGGCGGTGGTAAGTTAATGCGCTCTTTGTCTTGGCTGCCGTGCGCAACAGTATATATATTTTTTAATACATTGTCCACTAGACTATCTCGTGTAGGTGCATGTACAGTTGTGTCAAATCATTGTGCGTTACAGCCACTACTTAGCTAAAGAATATCACAAAGAAAACGTTTAAATAACGTTTATTGTTGTGTTGTTGTTTTATTCCCTTCAATTCAGCAGTTGCTGCGAGTTGTCTGAAATCCCTTTACCGTGTATTCAGTGTTAGAAGTCAAAATCATTCATATAAAAATAGTATAGTCTTTAGGCTCGCTTGACATTTGTGCTCAAGCACATCACTAGTTTATATTATATATGTTTGGACGTACGCAATTATATTGAAGTGGTCTCTTCAGAGTGGGGTTGATCTTCCCCAATCTATTACATACAGTTAGTTGAGATATCATTTTGTACTTTGACCCTCACGGTAATTTTGTATAAGTAATACGCTATTTGTCACAGTTATAAACCCTACCAACAGCATTTACTTGAAAATTCATTGTCCACTAGACCAACGTAAGTCTTACTAGGAATGTTCAGTTGTGTGAAAGCATTGTGCGTTACAGCTACTACACAAAGAAAAAAGTTTAAATAACGTGACTTAATTTTATTGATTCTTTTCAATCAAACATTTGTGAGGAGCGGCTACTATGGCATTGAATACCCTTTACCGTATTATACGTGATTTAAAAGCTCGACTTTATTTTAGGGGCTTGTGTGTTAGTAGTTAGAACCGATCGTTTAACAACAGTGCGGTTTAAGGCTAGCAGGCTCAAGCACACCACAAGTCGGATTAGATCGCCGTCAAATTATGTTAACTATTTTTATCAACTTGGCGATAATTTGTATGTTTCTTAGTTATATTGACTTAGCATCTTGTAGGCAAGGGGTCCTGAGAACCAGCCAGCTATTGATTTTATCAGATTTCATTTAGCTATTCTTTTTATTTGTATAGCTATTTACCAAATTATAATTTATTAAAATAAGGGTGGCTATTAGATAATGGTTCCCACTGAAGTCAGCAGAGCGAGCTAAGGAGCCAGGCAAAAACAAAAGCTATACCTACAGAAAGTTAGCTAATTTAGTTTTAATGTAAATAGCTGAACATTTTCTAAACATTATAAATAATCTAATATACTTTAAAATACAAAAAACTAAGTCTTCAAGGAGCATTGAAAAAGACTATAACTAGGTCTTCAAGACTGTTGTTTTGTTTTTTGTGCATGAATTATAAAAACTTAAGAGAGTCTGATATCTATAAATTGGAAACTATTTAACAATAATTTTGTAATTATTCTACAGAGATTATGACATCTTTTATCACTTTCTTACACTGCACAGGAGAGCATCAGGATTAAATTGTTCTTCACACTCTGTAAAAGAAGACTGTAGTATAGATAAGAAAAAATTTTCGATCCAATATCTGGGGCTGTCACTGCAGATTCAGAAGCAAAAGGTACTTTAGTGAAAATGTTATCCTCATAATAATGGCCTAAAATAATTGACAGTAAGTAAAAAACAACAAATAATTATAGTTTGCTGGCAGTAATTCTGTAATTATTGCACACCCACATTGTATTTTCTATACATGTACACTTTTTATTTTAACATCAATATACTAGCTTAGTTTTGATATAATAATACATATCTTACCTGCTCTACAGTAGGAGCGTGTTTTGTTCTTCTTCGAGCCCGTCTTTTTCATTTTGCCTTTCTATTCTCACTACTCGTTTTTATGGCAGCTCTTTGAGGGCATTTTTAGCCTTTCTTTTCTTCTTATCATTTATATTGAGTTAAAATAATACCTGCAGGAAAATGCTGTTGAAGATTGCCATGGTACTTCATAGCATGCGCAGGTACCAGCAGAAAAAAAGGGCACACGTATAGGTATACGCCTGAGGTTACAAAAGCGTCCACGTACGCCTACGCACCTCCAAGGAGTTTGATAAGTAAACTGACCCATCAGTTTTTGTACGTTTCCTATAGCCTAGAGCCATGGTACAAGTCAGTTGCACCACTCCGTGTTCGGTCGCAATGGGATTTCAATCGACCTCCAAGTCATGGTGTAACCTAAACATATTACCCAGAACTTATAAGTATTATAATTGTGGGCAAAGATAGTAGTAAATTTCTAGTAAGCTATTAGAAAATAATCTCAGACCAAAAGAAGTAGTCGTTGCTTATAGCTAAAATTGAAAACAATAACAACTACAACTAGTGATGTGCTTGAGCACAAATGGCGAGCGAGCCTAAAGACTATACTATTTTTATATGGATGATTTTGACTTCTAACACTGAAGCTACTGAAAATAAGGTCCAGTTTTTAAATTTAGCATACAAGGTAAAGGGATTTCAGTGCCATAGTAACAACTCTCTGCAACTGCTTGGAAGGAAAACAAAAAAAAAAAACAATACACGTTATTTAAAAGTTTTCTTTGTGATATTCTTTAGCTAAGTAGTGGTTGTAACACACAATGCTTTGACACAACTGGACATGCACCTACACAGACTTACCTTCGCAGTAGTCTAGTGGACAATGTATTTTCAAGTAAATACTGTTGCGCACCGCTTATAACCATGACAAAGAGCGCATTGACTTACCACCGCCACTAACTCGAATAGAAATGGAAGTCCCTTAAGTTTTCAAGTTTGAACTGCACCCGCAAAAGAATTCAAAACGGTAAACAATTCAATTTCTAGGGTGATACGGGTACTGATCGATAAACCAGAGGATTCTGTTTAGTGCAATTTGGGACGGGGTCGACCACATAACCAACACAAAAACGCGAGGGTCAAAGTACAAAATGACATACATACGTCCATACATATATACAAATAAACTAGTGGTGAGCTCGAATAGCGCAAATGCATGGCGAGCGAGCAGACTCTTTTTACAGAAAAATAGGACAGAAATTACATCTAACTGTAGTGCACAGTGTAACCCTTTCCATTCTCAGTTAGCATCAGAGAATCTAAAGTCTCTGATCCCAGACTAAACTAACAATTACCTGAATAAACTTCGAAAGCAGTGGCAAAGAAGCGCAGCTTGACAAAGACTTCACGATTGTTTCAAGAAGAGAGTAGCTGTAAACTTTTTGGTTGAAACAATGTTGCGTCTGCAGCAGGATACTCCGCGCTCGTTAATTGAAAAAAACTGGAACTGTGAACGCTTTACCTAACTTACGTAATTAGAAGCGCGCGCATTTAAAGAGCATACGTACCATCCATACATACATACATATATGTGACAGTGCCTAGGAAAAGGGACCTTTTACGTAACATCAAAAATGTACAGTAGAGCCCAAACACCGACAAAACATTTTTTTTTTTGGTTTTCTTTTTATTGGCCCACAGGTATCTCCTACCCTTTAGCTACACTGACACCAAATTTGAGTGGCTGAAACCGTTGTTAAAGGTCCGAGCGCCCCGTTTAAACACAGTCACCTTTTACTCTCTATTTTGACCTTCCGTGCGTGCACGGAAATCCAACACGCGAGTAATTGAAAATCGTGGGCGAATTCAATTTGTTGCCTAGCAACAAATTACCCTACCTCGGATAATCGCGGGTAAATATTCTTATAAGTTTTTGTTAGCATTGCAGCAAAATAATAGAAATAGTAAATGTGAATAATCAAGCTATATAGGTTGATGTTGCTATTTAAGGAGTCTTGTAGTTGGAGCCTGCAGACCTGGAGACTCCTGGGACTATTTTTGTGAAGACAATAGAAGAATCAGCAAGTCTCTGACTGGACAAAGGTTTCAGTGATGATGAGGACTTCTGTCACACTACAACAAGAGAAGGCAACACATTTTGAAAGTCCATCATTTTTGTTCATTGATTTAAAGAGATTCCTATTGTTCATTTGTTCCAAAACAGGCAACAAGCTGGCTGCAAGACAAATATAATCCTAAACTTAGCTAGCCAGTGAACTAACAAACCAAGCTAGTTGATCATTTCTAAAAGAGTGACTGTATCAATGACTTACTGTAACTATCAAACTGTTGGAAACAGAAAAAAAAAAAAAAAGCACAAAACGGCCTGCAAAATTATGTCTATACGCATCCAGTGCTATTTAAAGACATACCTGTCTAGTACTCTTACACAATGTAGGGTCTAAACTGAGTAAGGCCTCCCCCATCAATGAAGTAGGAGGCCCCAACTATAACTTATTGCCGTTCAGCTGATCGCCACCATTTTCCAAGCATAAGTAACAGTCTTACGTAACCCGTAACGCGGACTTCCGGTTAGATTACGGAATTCAACGTTAACTCCGCGAGAAATTGAATAAGAAGTTTTAATTGCAGTTTTCTCAAAATAACTGTGCTCAAAATGGTCATATTGCCGCTCGTATATTTAGTGAACCAAGGAGCGCCTGCCTATAAACTTGATATCAAAATACTCCATAAGAAGTGCTCTACACAGTGGTATGAATAACTCATTTTTCATTTTTTTACGGAAAAGGTCCCTTTTCCTAGGCACTGTCATATATACTAGTGATGTGCTTGAGCACAAATGGCGAGCGAGCCTAAAGACTATACTATTTTTATATTTGACTTCTAACACTGAAGCTACTGAAAATAAGGTCCAGTTTTTTATTTAGCATACAGGGTAAAGGGATTTCAGTGCCATAGTAACAACTCTCTGCAACTGCTTGGAAGGAAAAAAACAACATCTAACTGTAGTGCACAGTGTAACCCTTTCCATTCTCAGCATCAGAGAATCTAAAGTCTCTGATCCCAGACTAAACTAACAGTATTACCTGAATAAACTTAGACAGCAGTGGCAAAGAAGCGAAGCTTGACAAAGACTTCACAATTGTTTCAAGAAGAGAGTAGCTGTAAACTTTTTGGTTGAAACAAAGTTGCGTAAGGCAATGCAGAAGGATGATTATCCGCGCTCGTTAATTGAAAATACTTGAACTGTGAACGCTTTACCTAACTTACGTAATTAGAGGCGCGGGCGAAAACAGAGGTCTCACGTACCCCATAAACAGATAAATAAATAAATATAGCGAAATCTCGATTGAGTTACCCCTGATAGTGTCTCGCTCGCTTCGCTCGCTCGCCAATAAATAAATAAATAAACTAACATCCCCGATTTTCGATTGTGTTACCCCTGTAAGTGTCTCGCTCGCTACGCTCGCTCGCCAATAAATAAATATAGCGAAATCTCGATTGTGTTACCCCTGAGAGTGTCTCGCTCGCTTCGCTCGCTCGCCAATAATTGGCGAGCGAGCGTAGCGAGCGAGACACTTACAGGGGTAACTAGTGATGTGCTTGAGCACAAATGGCGAGCGAGCCTAAAGACTATAATATTTTTATATGAATGATTTTGACTTCTAACACTGAAGCTACTGATAAGGTCCAGTTTTTTAATTTCGCATACACGGTAAAGGGATTTCAGTGCCATAGTAACAACTCTCTGCAACTGCTTGAATTGAAGGAAAAAAACAACAACAACAAAACAATACACGTTATTTAAAAGTTTTCTTTGTGATATTCTTTAGCTAAGTAGTGGTTGTAACACACAATGCTTTGACACAACTGGAAATGCACTTACACAGACTTACCTTCGCAGTAGTCTAGTGGACAATGTATTTTCAAGTAAATACTGATGCGCACGGCTTATAACCATGACAAAGAGCGCATTGACTTACCACCCCCACTAACTCGAATAGAAATGGAAGTCCCTTAAGTTTTCAAGTTTTAACTGCACCCGCCAAAAGAATTCAAAACGGTAAACAATTCAATGTTTAGGGTGATACGGGTACTGATCGATAAACCAGAGGATTCTGTTTAGTGCATTGGGACGGGGTCGACCACATAACTAACACAAAAACGCGAGGGTCAAAGTACAAAATGACATACGTACGTCCAAACATATATACAAATAAACATCCCCGATTTTCAATTGTGTTACCCCTGTAAGTGTCTCACTCGCTACGCTCGCTCGCCAAAAATGAAAAAATCGGGGATGTTTATTTGTATATATGTTTGGACGTACGTATGTCATTTTGTACTTTGACCCTCGCGTTTTTGTGTTAGTTATGTGGTCGACCCCGTCCCAAATTGCACTAAACAGAATCCTCTGGTTTATCGATCGGTAACCGTATCACCCTAGAAATTGAATTGTTTACCGTTTTGAATTCTTTTGCCGGTACAGTTCAAACTTGACAACTTAAGGGACTTCCATTTCTATTCGAGTTAGTGGCGGTGGTAAGTCAATGCGCTCTTTGTCATGGTTATTAGCCGTGCGCAACAGTATTTACTTGAAAATACATTGTCCACTAGACTACCGCGAAGGTAAGTCTGTGTAGGTGCATGTCCAGTTGTGTCAAAGCATTGTGTGCTGGAACCACTACTTTTGTTGTTTTTTTCCTTCCAAGCAGTTGCAGAGAGTTGTTACTATGGCACTGAAATCCCTTTACCCTGTATGCTAAATTTAAAAACTGGATCTTATTTTCAGTAGCTTCAGTGTTAGAAGTCAAAATCATAATAGTATATTCTTTAGGCTCGCTCGCCATTTGTGCTCAAGCACATCACTAGTATAACATATACCCAATTTTGCATTGTCCACCCCTAATACTGTCTCGCTCGCTACGCTCGCTCGCCAATAAATAAATAAATAAACATCCCCGATTTTCGATTGTGTTACCCCTGTAAGTGTCTCGCTCGCTACGCTCGCTCGCCAATGAAGCATCAAAGGTGCGAACTCTCAAGGCTACTATACCCTAACCAGCTATTACAAAACATCTCAGACCAAAAAGAATAGTTTATTCGCTATTCTAATGAGTATACATAACTCGAGCAATGAAAACGGTACATGTAACTAACCACTGTCTTGTAAAAGAAGAAGCTAAACAGGCCAGAGACACTCACCGTCATATTATGTTTTCAAAGCGAAAATGCACTTCCAGCAACTCCCTATCCAGCGGCAAAGCAAGCTAACACAGACCACAGCAAATGATTGGCTCACGTTATTACAACGTCACGATAGCTAGTACCTACACAAAGCTGAAAGCTTCGCGCATTACAGAAATAAAATAAAGTAGCACCGTGAAAGGTCTCAGCTATATTTCGTCGTTCTGAGTAAGTTCATACCTAAATTAATTATTAATTGCCTGTAAATATTTTGCCAAAATCAGAGGTGACCCTCGGACGGCAAGACAAGCAGACAGGACGACCACTACAATAACCCTCTCGTGCATGCGTGCTCAATGTTAGTAATGTATAAACAGATAAATAAGATTATGAATTATTCTACAGCTTCAATTTTAGCAAGATGTGACTAATTAGATAGCAATTTACCAACACACTAATCTTCTTGATTATTACATTCATCATCACTATCTATAGAAGTCTCAGTAGAACTGAATTTCTGTTCATTATTGCTCAACAAGCCTCCATCAGATCAATATACATTATTCCATAAATTAGCAATATTTACAATTCTATAAGCTTTGACACATTGTGATAGGCTGTACTTATTCAGATTATCTACTACACTATTATTATAATGTCCTTCTATGGACTGGAGCTCTCTTTAGTGTTTTCACTGATCTCCTCTGCTCCGATTCTTTGTTGTAGCAACCTGTATCAGCCTCCGTGTGCTGTGTGATGTTAGGTGTGATCTGTATCAGGAATGTTCGAGGAATCCAGATAGATGATGTCACCCACATTCTCTACTAATGGCTAATCTAAATCATCTAAGCTATTTATCATGCTTTAACAGTTTCATTTCACTTGTGACCAATTTAACAATTGTAATAATATGAAAAACATAAGTGATGCTAATGTCTATTTGGATCATGTATTACTATGCAGTTAGATAGTGGCACTATTGGTAATGTTTGTGTCATATATACTAGGGTACATGAATGTACCCAAGCTAGTTTCTGTAAATAAAATTGTTTTCTTCAAAGTATGTAAGTGACGTACATTACATTGTCACAGATGGGCTACCAAAGCTCCACCTCAAAAGAAAAAAAATTGTATATTGATATAATCCCACTTGGCATGGTATTTAGCAAGTGGTGTGCTAAAGGCACAACACTACAAATAGCTATATTTGAAATAATATCAATGAAATAATATGATAAGTTCTCTATATTATTGTTCCTCCTTTACATTGAACTTTACTAAATAATAGAAACTAATCAAGGAGCATAAAGAATGAATTGAATTTGAAATATTTCAATGACATAAGGCTTTCACTCTAATGATAAGTCCTCTATATTATTGTTCCACCTTTACATTGAACTTTATTAGGGGACAAAATACTGGCAGCCAAAGCTTCACTCCCTTGCAGCATCAGAGTTTAAACATATTGAGAGAATGAACATTTGACATAATTCCACCTTCATTGAGAATTGAGCAAGTGCAGAAATATTCATAAATCATTAAAATCAAAACATGTATGTGGTTGTGAGTGGGAGTTGTCAATAGAGTGGCAGTGGAGCTTCTCCATTCTGATCCATTCTCGCGATAGCGCTGCCACCAGGATACACTCAGCAGCACACTCGTTGGCACACAGGGACCTTGTAATAGGTGAGCCTGGCCTGTATGTAGCCACGATGCGGAGACTTTCAACAAATTTAATGGGAATTGACTGACACAAAACGGTGCATACGTCCGGTCACACCCCAGGAGCACAAATTATGCGTAGCGCAGAATCACTAACAATAATATGTGACAAACTTTACCTATACTAATATACTTGTATCTTCCTATCCACATTTTTTATATTTACAATAAAAATATAAGTAAAAGTAAAAACAACAAGTACAATCATTATGAACATCCAATATATGGTACTTCCTTATTACAAAGAAAAAATTATAAGTAAATGTATAGATAATAACAATAATAAAAACAACATAACTATAATTATTATAGTGCAGTAAAAATAGTTGTAAGAGCCTATAAATATTTTTCTGTAACTAGTTGTTGAAGCAAAACTTCAGATTTTCTGCAGAACTTACACCAGAATAAAAGTCACTTCACAGTTATTTTCACCTCAGTGGCTTCAAAAGTAACTTCTAAATATATTAATTGTATAACTAAACACAACTTTATATTTAGAATCTAGCCAACATAGTAAAAGTTCATTTCAGAATAGGAATCAACTGCAATGACATTTGCCAAACTGCACATGCTTTTAAATATTGACAGCCACATATTATTCAAGTATCCACACCACCAAATAGACTGTAGTCACCTTCATGATTAACATCTGGTACAGAATGTTATCACTAACTTGCAGCAAAGCCTTTACAGATTATCATAAATTGTCCATAATTTGCTGCTCACTCGTGATAATGATTCATCAATAATTAATAAAAGCTAGATCACTTGTGTGGGGCCAAGACTGTTACTGCAAGAAAGAGGAGACAGAGTCATGAGATGGGAAAGCATTAGATCAGAATAGGGATTCGACAAACAATATTTAAACATGTTTGTTCAGAGTGTACCTCATTAGTGTTGACATTGAAATCAGACCACTTATTTGTTTACGTTTTAACTTTGTGGTAGAGTCCCATTGTATTGTGTTTGTTACTCTATTCAGCACAGTACTAAGCTCTCCCTTTAGGCTTTAAACTCTCTGAAATTTGCTGCTCACTGAGTCCCTGGTGGCAGCATACACTAGAATGTGGTAACCATGAAGATTGGTTAGAAGGTACTTTTTTGAAAACTAGAGCACCAAGGGTGCGAAACATCAGTGCATTAGTACACAACTAAGATTTATTCGGATTACTTGAGCTAATAACTACTACGGACGCATGGATTTAAAAAAGAATATGCAGACTGTGGTGATCACGTGGACTGCTGTATAACGTAAACCAATGTATGAGGTAAGGGTCGTTGCATTGAGCTTGCACTTGTTTGAAGCTGAAGTTTCTCCGCAATTAAAAAAATAGCTAGAAATTTAAAAGTGGACCATGTAAGGGAATAAAATTCTCCTATTGGGTCAGGTCATACTTGTCTTAAAGCCATTTATAAAATTGAATGCTGACGGACAGACGAGATGGACGAACAGACAGACAGACGAATAGACAAAAGCAAATGAAGGAGTATATAATAGCAAAAAAATTTGTGAGTTGAAGATCAAGGAAGCTCTACTCATAAAAATGACACCTGACAACAACTAGTTTAATGGAAACATAAGTTTAGAGCTTCAAGGATGCTGGCTGTCCATGCTGCATGCAAATAACCCTCCAATAAACAGTAAGCATACATACACTCCAGAAATGTTGCTGTTATCATTGTGTCAATATGTAGCCATAAAGAGTTTGAAGAGAACTTCAGCAAGAAGTCGCAATGTCGGGTTACATTTTAATAAACAATATTAGCTGTTAGAACTAGAAAAACTTGCTATTATTAAAATTATTTCAGCCATGAATAACTGAATTATTGAGAAGTAGATAATGTCACAAGCTGACACTCATTCATAATCAGTATTCCAATTCTTATTCACTTGCTGATGGCAACTATGCCTTCATCAGAGAAGAGAAATATAGCTAGCCACAACATTCATACGATTTATAAGTTAGAATAATTGCTAGCAAAACACAAATCATATTTCAATTGATTAGTTTGAAGTGCAAATGCCTAACTGTCCCATACTCCAAATTTCATAATTATCTCAGCTGTACTGTGCTTATATCACAGTATTATTAGAGTGCATATTAGCCATTAATATAATTTGCAAATAATAATACATAATGTGTTCAACAATTAGTTAGTGCAGGGTGAAGAGTTGAATGCAGGCAGCTCATAATTAATCTCTCCCGTGGGTACCTTGTCAACCCGTCCGCTACCCGGGGTATCTAAATGTGTGCCCGACAGATTCTACATAAGAGTCCACCGGGCACCTTTCAGCCCCCCTTATGTAGCTTGTTGAAATCAGAGGTAGCCCACGAGAGAGATAATTAAGGTGGTATAGCTGCCATGCATATGATCTATTGAGGTGGTATCTAAAGAGTAAAGACATAATAAACAAGTGATAATAACCTAATGAATTCAATGAACTAAATTATCTGCACTAGCAGATCATAATCTTTCTAAATAGCAAATTTGTTTTAGGATTGATTTATATCCAAATAAATTATATTTCTCATTAGAAGTATTGAGTTCCAGAAATATTTACTATCACTATTGAAATAGCATATCAATCAAATATGCAAATCTAAGCTTTTTATCACAAAATTAAATACAACAATTATAGATTGACCTTTATGCACACGTTTGTTGTTTCTAAATTCCAATAAATCAGTCTGGCTTCATCATAATTAATTGATGTACATAAAATTATTATACTCTGTCTAGTTCAAATAATGACAGTATATTAACAGACAATATTACCTTGAGTGCTGCTGAGTTGTCCTTGCAGCACTTGTACATTTTTTTGATCTACATGAACAAGAAAACAACAACAACAAATAATGAATAGTTTACTAGAATGATGTGTTTGAATGTAGTAATATACACATGAGCTAAGCTTTCCAGACACAGTGAGACTACTAAATAAATTCATGCATTAAACATACATTTTTTGTGAGTGCCAAAAATATGCAAAGGTTTGTTATCAGACAAGTGACTTGCAGTAACCCCAACTGAGCATATGAATGCAAATAACACTGAAAACTGCTTTGAGTACATATCCACTTAGTAATCATAGAGTCTGAGTAGCTTTGGTAATTAGTACGGTGCGTAAGTTGCCCATTCAAAAAGGTATGTAAAAAATTGCTGTTCAATTGAAATCACATGCGGAAAGTGAAATAGCACGTGGCTAATGGAAATACCTTGATAACTAAGTAGAAACTAAGTGAAATACCTCAGTAGCTAAGTGAACTAGTAGAGTGTTAACCTTGGAAGAGTTTGAGTAGTTTCTAGTTGGAGACAATGTCTATTTTTACCACAGAATCTCTAACCGTATTAGACGGAATGTTTTTCAACAGATTAGGTGGAGTCATAATGTTGAAAAGAATGTTCCAGCGGAAGCTAATCCTGAAATGAGGAGATAGTGAGTGAATGATACAGTGTAGCTACAACTGCAAAAAAGCTGGCCTACTATTAGGGAGTGATAGCACAGGTAACCTGTGCTATTAGGGGTCACTAGCACTTGTAAAGAAAATTGAAATAACACTCGGCTTCGCCTTGTGCTATTTCAATTGCGTTACTTGTGCTATTAATCCTGAATAGCACGGTTACCCGTGCTATTGCTCATACAAATCTTATTCCCTCAGTTTTTAAGCTAGGATGGACAGCGCTTAATGGGGCTTACAATTCAAATGAATAAAATATATACTACTCAACCTCATTAATGATACTTGACCAAAATATTTTTTACGCTTACATTTGATGTTAATTCGTACTTGTGATAACTTCTATTGCTCAGATTTATGTTGGATATGTCAAGTGAAGTCACACCCAGACATTTGTTACGAAAAATACCCTTCCTCCACACACTTATGATTAGTGGCCTGGGTGTGCCCTCTTGTGAAATTTGGTACTAAAACACAAATAATGGACATGATTAAAAAAAAAAAAAGTACTTTGATTGTTGAATAAGTTAATATGTATGCTGTGTAGACATTATTATGATCCAAAACAATCACTGCCACCTATTTTTTTAAACATGTCTAGTCTGTAAGCTACTCAAGTAGTGATTCTATCATTAACTTCCTTTACTTAATAATGCTAGCAAATATGTTTAGTAATCTGTAAGCATATATCAAACATCAAATATATATGAAAGAATGGGGTGGCAGTTAACCTGTGAATCATCAGTTTTATTATCATTTTATGTTAAGACACTGTGTAATAATATTGGACTGTATTGTTTCAAAATAACATACTTACATTAGTGGTAGTGTCAAACATGTTCAGTTTACCAGATAGCACCTTGGTTTTCCTCTTCGGCAACTTGTGAGGTTGTAAATACGTTTTAATATATAGTTTCTTAGCTTTAATGTTTTTAATAGAGTCCGTGTTAACTTTGAGCACATCATCTTGCTTGTACACAGCAACCATAATGCTTGGCTTGTTGCTAGAGTAATAACATGTTATACTTGATCGTGTCATTAATAGCAAAATATAAAATATAATGGAATGCCTTTTCATTAAAATAGCTAACCTTTTTAATAATTATACAATAGTATTGGTAAGCGAGGTATCACTATCAAAATTCTATATCTATTGATTTTTTGGCACGGGTGACTCCTTTAAACTGCCAGTAATAAGAACAAAGTTATGCAATATGCAACACATTGCCTTTCAAATTTTCAGGAGGTTTAGCTCAAAGTTGATGTTAACTCTTATTTTGTGGTTTTTCAGTAAAATTTAACCCAAGTCATAGAATCAGTCTATAAGTGAAAAATATAGAACTCAAAAATGATACAAATTATTTTATAACTGTAGCTAATTCAGAGTCCAGTATAACTATGCATCTTCATGCAAATCTTTACAACTGATTTGTTTTTGAAAGCTGTATAGTCTGTATATGTTTTTCACAACTCTCTCTTGTCCAATGACTGAATAAGGCACACTCAAAAGCTTGCTTGTATATTGCAGAGAGTGAATCTTATAGATTTAATGTTTTAAATAAAAAGTGATGATTAGTTAAATAATTGGGAATTTAATTGCAGCTGAGTGTCTCTGAAATGGGTGGAGTCATAAAAGTGTTACATTAGTGATGAAGATAAGAAACAAGCAGTGACACATTATTTGAGTGGCTTATGTAAACCAGTGTTTTTACTCCTGTTCATGGAGGCCTGGATATAAATATCTTCTGCATCTCCTAGTGTACTAGATTCACAGCATATCAGATCTTAATCCAGGTGTAGTAACTCAACAATTGACTGACCAGTCGCAATTTTGAATTAAATAACTTGTACTTCAAAAGCTACCTCAATATTGGCACTGTATCCTTAGAGATACCAGCACAAGGCGTTTGAACATGCTATAATTAATCCAACTATATTCCTCAGAATACACCTAATAATCCTAACTACCCCTGGAATCTTCCCTAATCTTAGAATATCCAGAATACCGACTATAAATTTTCAAATACTTGCTTGTTAAATCTATATTATTTCAATAGTGATATTTTGCAAAAAAAAAAAAGAACAATAACTTGTGTGTACACTAGAATTCTTCTTCACTCCCTCTACAATGCTACCATGTACTCGTGTATTTTGTAGTATACATTATATAGTACTTACTCTACTTGGTTGTGGCGCTTATCTTGATCTAGAATTACTCCAGAATGTTTTATAAAGTTTGAATTTCCTATCAATTAAAAATTAATGACATTACTTTCATCTTTTATGCTGCATAATTTACGTTATCTAATGAATGTGGTAGTAAATTATAGAGGACATTAAAACAAGAACAATAATTTAAACAGCTATACCACTTTTAATGATACTGTACAACGACTTCAAAAAAGTTATATCATTTACGTTAATTAATGAAAATTTGAATGCCTAATTTCACACCTAACACTTTTTAAAATAAATCTCCTACTCGAGCCATATGTTGTCCTCTTGAAATAGTCATATTTTTGTACAGTATAAAAATAATGACAATTAATTGCCTTAGAAGTCATTCATATTATCAAAACATGAAGATATTGTGATAACTATAAATATAACAGAAATGTTTCTATAACTATTGCTTATTAACCTAGTTAGCTAAATTAGTAGTTTTAATTGACAAAGTAAATTGGAATACTACCAAATTGCAAAGCTATGGCACTTGGGTTAATTAAGTTATACAATAGTACCTTCACTGGTGCTACTTGGCTGTTGAATGTAATTGTCAATAGTCTGAGGGAGTTCCTGTTCCTCGTGCATGCTTGAAGTATTAATTCTGGATTAACAAACAGCAATCTGTATGATTGTGTAAATCTTATATAAAATGTACAGTAAAAGAAGTAAGTTGTTTTTTCGGTTTACAAACCAATTTATTATTAATGAAATATTTGTACAACACATAAATTACCCATTCAATATGGTAAGGTTAAAATTGATGTTCAATTGAAATCACGCAATGAAGGTGTAATAGCATGTAACTAAGTCAAATAACATGGAAACTAGATGAAATACCACTACCCATGTGAAATAGTACATGTGAGCATGCCTGCATGCAACTCTAGCCTTGGAAACACAGTTAGAATAGTTTGTAGTTGGAAATTATGCCATATTTTAGTGCAGAAATTCTACTATTAATGGACGGAACTTTTTATAGCAGATTTGTAGGAGCCATAGGCAGGGAAAGAAGTTCCGAGGAAGCTAATCCTGAGATCAGACATAGTGAGTGAATGTTACAGTTAAATAAAAAGCTGGCCTACTATAGCATGGATAACCCGTGCTATTAGAGATTTATAGCACTCATGGATCAATTCAATTAGCACTTAGCTGCACATTGTGCTACACTCGCATTACTCCTCCATTGATCCCAAAGAGCACAGTTACACAAGCTATTACTCATACAAACTGATATAAATCTATACAAAGTATCAATTTTTATAATTATAGAGAAGTTAAGTGCTTTTGAGTCAGCAAGCTGTTATATGAAACAAACATGATAAAGATCGATGAAGTCTTAATTTTGTATAAGCCTCATTGCTATAAAATTAAATAAAACCTTAAAACTTACTTTAGACTAGGTTCAACTTCAGAGTTCTCTTCATACACTGGACTACATTCATCAGCTACAATAGAAAAATATTCATCGTCACTTTCAAACAGACTGTGAAAGAAGTCTATAAAAACAAATATTATCAAATCTTACAAATAGTAATTATTATGTATTGGCTATCACTAGAGCAAAGTAAAAAATGAATAGTAACAAAGTTTGCTCGCATATGAAGTACCATCTTTATAATACATCTAATGTATTGTATTAACTTAATACAACTAGTTTAATGTTAAGACAAACTTTTAGTCAGAATTTTTATAAATGGTATACTAGTGTTTTCCATCGGATGACGTGAAAATATAATTAAGTTGAAGTTATGATAACAGTAACTTTTTCTTTTTTTCTTTATTTGGCTTGACTCATTAACATAAACATAAATATGATTAGATAAGGCACTCTAAGCATACAAGTACATATTGTATAATTCTATTATAATAGTTATACAGTAGTTAATGAATAGGACATTTAAATACAAGCCTTTTATCTGTTACAACTAGATGTAGTTCATTTACACTGGCAAGTGAGTTAATAATTAATAATACCTCCATAAATACTACTTGATAGAGAAATTTCATCATGAGTAATCCTGGAGGGTGGGTGACCCTTGTCTACTATTGACGTGTCACTTCTGTAATCAATATGAGCAACTGTATTAATGCATTAGTTTGAAAAAGTTACTATAGCAACTACAGTCTTATTCTTGACCTTCTTAATTATTAAACAACAAACATATTATTGTGAGTGTGTCAGTAATAATGGTGATAGATTTAGACTGTATGTTTGAGATCAATATTGTATATGAGTCGGCCAACAGAAGAGCTATACAATTTGGGACTTACCATTTCTAAATCTCAATTTCTGTCTATATCAGATTGGATACAGAGTTCAGATAGAATGCACAAATCTTGGGTTTAAAACATGCACTTATTAATCCTACAATATTCCCATCAATCTCAGGATAATCCTAAATAATCTCAGCATTCTCCCCAGATCGAAGGATATCCAAAATATATACTACTAGTGGTGTGCTTGAGCACAAATGGCGAGCGATCCTTAAACTACACTATTGTTAAATGATTGATTTTAACAACTAACACTCAAGCTACTAAAATAAAGTCAAATTTTTTAATTAAGTATATACGGTAAAGGGGTTTCAATGCCATAGTAACCGCTCCCCGCAACTGTTTGAATTGAAAAAGAAGCAACAAAATCAAGTCACGTTATATAAATTTTTCTTTGTGATATTCTTAATAGTAGTTGTAACGCACATTCACACAACTAAACATGCCTACGCAAGACTTACCTTCGTGGTAAGTCTAGTGGACAATGAATTTTCAAGTAAATGCTGTTGAGTAGGGCTTATAACTGTGACAAATAGTGTATTAACTTACCACCGCCACTAACTCGAATAGAAATGGAGCTCCCATAAGTTTTTTGCGTTTTAATTGCACCCGCAAAACAATTCAAAGCGGTAAACAATTCAATTTTTAAGGTGATACGGGTAATGGTCGCTAAACAAGAGGATTCTGTTTAGTGAAGTTTGGGACGGGGAGTGAACACAAAAATACGGAGGGTCAAAGTACAAAATGACATACATACGTCCAAAAACATACATAAATAAATAAACAAACATCCCCGATTTTCAATTGTGTTACCCCAGTAAGTGTCTCGCTCGCTACGCTCGCTCGCCAATTAATTTAACAATGCTGTAGTAGAATGACTTTGTACTATTGGAATTTGGTGCTACCATGTACTAGTAAATTGTTATTAACCCTCAGTTGATTTAGGTATAAACTTACTCAGGACGAAGATTTAAGATCTTTTATTGTGCTACTTTTTTAATTTTGGGCTAATCGTTGAAAAAACGAAAGCTTTTTCATTACAAAGCATGTGAATTTATACAAATAATCAGTAGGTTCATGTCAAATAAATAAGATATTATATTATAAAATATCGCTTTGGAATAGAAAACGAAGGACAAGGCCAATTTGGCAATCTATATTCACGATACATTTTTATTCAAATATTGGTGCAGCCATGCGCTCGGCTGCACCTGTTTCGATGCCCCTGCAATAGTGTTACCCCTGACAGAGTCTCACTCTCTCACCAATCTGATCAACTGTTTCAACCTCATAACTATTTACTTTCTATTCCCTTAAGCTCTACTGTTTCAGTTGAAATTAAAATAACTTATTAACTTACTCTTTGCTTGGTTCCGCATCTTCACCCAGCATAGTAAGGCTAGCGGTATCTTCATCCTCACTTTCAAACAGATGGTGGAAGTAGTCTAAAAGAATTCATTATAAAATTTTACATTAAGTAATGCTTATAATTAATATACTGACAGCTATACATAATACAGCTAGTTAGTTTTTTCTTGCCTGGATAATTAACATTATCTTAAAAGAGTAGAAAGGATATCTGATTATATAAATATATTATTAGGTCATACAAAGATCAACAAATGGGAAGTGAAAATGAAAACTGTTAAGCTGTTACAATCTATGTGTTGTCTGTACAAACTTTAAAATGAGTTAATTAATTAATAATACCTCCATCAATACTACTTGACAATGAGATTTCATCATGAGAAATATTGGAGGGCCGCTCATCTTTGACTACTTTAGAGGTGTCACTTCTGTAATCAAATATAAGTAAACTGGACTAACGTGTTAGTTTTAAATATAAACATGATGTGAATACCTGACTGTAACAACTACTGTCTTTTTCTTAACTGATTAATAGCAGAAGACTCAAAAAAGAGTCAATTGAGAAAAATTGACAACTGCGAAGCAAGCGAAAATACGTCAAACATGCGTCTTCAAGTCAACTACACTCTACAGTTTGTGGAGTCAGAGAAGCAACCAATTACAATTGCAGACAATTCTCTATTGTTATAAACATATTTTAGGCATATAAAATAATATATAGATTGCCATAAGAAATTGTTGAGTAAATTTTGTCACAACAATAATACAGCTTACTGGTAAAGTATAATTCCTAATATTGATAAAGGTACACATTGCTTATTGCAATAAGTAAAACTGCATAATCTATTATATAACAGGGGAGACTGAAGAAAGCAAAATAGAGACACATTAAAGTACCAAACTGAAAAAAAAACTCCAATATTACATCATTTTATCACTTCAAAATTTCTTTCTCAGCCTTCTTTTAATCCTTAGCTCTCTTTTTTACTGACTTTTTAAACAAGACAGAATTAAAAATATTTGGTCACCACTGGGAATCGAACCCAGGACAGCTTATATAATGTGTTTGTTCGCCTGGTGGTTGTTGTAGCTCAGTGGCAGAACGCTTGTGCGCTATACAAGCGGTCCTGGGTTCAATTCTCGGTGGCGACCAAATATTTTTAATTCTGTATTGTTTAAAAAGCCTGTGAAAGAGAGTGAATACATCTAATACATCATTTTTATTAGTAATGTATCCGTTTTCATACACAAAAACCTATGAAAGGCTGTTCTTCTCACAAAATTTAATAACAGACTGCTAAGTTCAAAATAAACCACACCCTAAATTAAATATTACAAATTCTTCCTGAATGTTAAACATGTGTGCAAAAACACTTTCTATTACTTTTTTGATATGGTATCAAACAGCTTCAGCCATTAAACTATATCCAGCATCTCTAATGTGCTTACAAAGAGCCACAGAGTGATGTATAAATTATTTGCCTAACGACGCAAGTACTTTGCTATTTTGGGGGTTCTGGAATAGCTCCTTAGTGTCGAGTTTATGCATTCCCAATAGCCTAGTGTACTTTATTCACTAAACAGTAAACATGTTATGAGTGTGCCAGCAATAATGGCAAAAGAGCTAGACTGTATAAGTAGAATTAGTGACACACCAATGTGTCTAAGATTATTATATTAAGTAGGAAAACCTTGCAATGAGCTAGACATAATCTACAATTAATGTAGTTTTTGGAAAGCCAAAGTGCTTTATTGTTTAGCAAAAAGCTGAGGTAAAGCATACTCACTATTTTATCGAGCAATGCCATTTATCAGCTTCTCTGTAAGTCTTTAATCTGATGTTTGAAAACTGTGAAAGTGTAAAGGAAGTTCAAGAATTTAGCAAAATCTACCGAATAGCCAGCCTTCATTGAAACTACCACACTATCATCATACGCTACATAAATATCCTCATATTCAATTCTTTTGGTTGAAGTACTTCATTGCTATGCTCACACGTCAAATTAACTGTACCAAATTCACTCGCTCCATTGAATAATAATTTAGTTTGTAGTTATATCACTTACACTTTGTTCAATTCCACTTCACAACTCTCTGATTTTTGAAAATTAATGCTAAGGGGTTCTTCATCCTCCACAAAAAGACAGCCAAAGTAGTCTAAAAGTATTTGTAAAACATCAATAATATTTACACAGTGTACGTCAAATATTTGTATATTAACACTTAGCTATTTTAAAATGTACATAAGTTTACCAAAAAGTGTACTTAACATTCAATTTCAAAACTAAAATATGGCAATATAGAGATCTGACTCCAAACAAGGAAAGATCTCGCGGAAAAGAAATATTTTTGAACACTCAACTCAACAAAAGTTGAAGAATTTATTTTTATCAATAAAAGATTAAAATTATATTCATACCAAAAGAAAGCTACAATAATAGCTCAATTACTGTACAGAATAATAGTTGTGGTTAGATATGACTTATTAGATAGCAATTTATTAACATTAATATTCAGTATATTATTATTTATACCTTCATCATCACCATCTTTAGAAGTGTGGAAGGAATCGTTGTTATGTTCTCATCATCATTCACCAACACCACATCAAAGCTATATTAAGTAACAATTACAATGGAATTCTAGCTTTCACAATATGATCTAGTCCGTACTTATTCAAAGAATAGTGACTACAAACACATTTCAGTATGTCTTACTTGAACTCCTCCAAAGCTAATTGCCGAGCTTCTATCTGTTTTATTTCTCTTGTGATCAATCTAAAAATTGAAAAAAGGAAAATTAATAAATTCATAAGCATAATTAAATTATTTGTATGACATATTATTTGTTTATCTATGCATACAAATTACTACCTCAGTTTAACAGTAAACTAAATCCTTATGGATGTGAATAAGTAAAGATGGCAAGTATAATATTCATAATACATGTGACAGTTAAAGGTACCAAAGGAACTTGTTATTGCGCTAAAAATTGATATTGCGTCATTTGACTAGCCAGTGTTCAAATCAAATCATTTGCTACATATAGACATCGTGGATATTTATCTTCTTCATGTTCCTAGCAGTAAAATTGTAATGGGTGAGGCATGAATAGTTGTGACCATAAGAGTTATGACTGCTGTAAGATAAACAACTTGCCATGCGTGTCTTCTTGTTACAGCATGTGAGCAAGTTAGCATAAGCTATGTTTTTAGGAAATTATATTTGTTAGATGATACCAAAGCTTGTATGGATTATTTTTGATTGCAAGTGAATACTTGTTTGGTATGAATTGTTAATTAAAAACTGCTATTTGGTTATGTATAGCTCACCATGATCAAATCACTGAAACTAATGAAACTAATTCTGCAAGCCTAGGAAGATGACTCCATTGTGAGTGTGCAATGTATCTACATCTTCAGTTACTTCAATTCACTTTGCCATAAGGAAAGTTATGCACTTAAAATACACTTGGCAAACTTTAACAACATTACTAACTAGACTTTTGACTTCAATGAAACCGTTTTTATACTCACTATATAAATTTGACATTTGTATTGTCTGTAGGATATTTAATTAATTGTGGATAATAATAATTAACATAATGATAACCTAACCTAATTACATTGGTACCATATTAATATTTGTTTACCTCACATCTTCACAACTATGGCATATTTCTTTGCCATGGAAGCAATTCTGGCAAGTTTTAATGCCACAAGAAGGGCATGTTCGACTTCTTTTTTGCATCCATATGAAAAAAGTTTTACAGCCAGAGCATTTGTTCCGATTTCCACATTTTACCTGTGAAGCTGTCATCTCCTTCAGGTTTTGTTGTTGCTTGCTATTCACAAGAGCAAGAAGAATATAATATCAAAATTAAATCAAATTAAAGTAGTATTAAAACTGAAAGCCAATACAGAACACCCTTACATTAATTTTTCTTTCTTAAGAAGAAGGAGCTCATTTTCATAATTTCTCAGTCTCCTTCATCAGATAAGAAATCGGACATTTTGCACTCCGAGTAAAGAATAACCGGCGTTCACTTAAGACGCAACCAACCCTTTTGTAGTGGAAGCTAGAGGTTTTCCTCCCGATTATTTTAACTCCATTAGAATAGTACTTACATACGTGGTGGCTTCGTCTTCAGTGAGCCTCGCTACGCAGACCGTTCATTTCGTGCGAGTGTAACGAATACGTATAAAAAGTCTTGAGTGGCGTGACATGTATCTCCTTTTAGCTGGGGATTTGTGGATGAGAGAAAAAGAGAGAGAAAATTGGTTTATCTTTTCTACATTTTTAATGATACGGTCTTTGGTTTGGGATAATTCTCTCTTTTTCTCAGTAGCTACCCAGCCCGTGAGATTTATGAATTTGACTGAAATTATTGCATTTCAAGTCAAGAACATTCTTACGTTTTATATATTTAGCACTTTGAAGACCCGCGTTCACTCGAAACTACAGGTCCACCGTACCAGCGAGCTAGGCGCTTAGTCTACAGTCCCGCAGTTCTTATCAAAAAACTCATTTCATTGGTTAATCAAATCATGTGACCAATTATAGCGCCGCGCGTGACCAATTATAGCGCCGCGCGAGGGCTAGGGCTAGGGCTAGGGGACCAATCAGAAGAATTCTTTGATAAGAACTGCGGTATGGCTCCGCTTAGTCTGGTGTCGCTGACCCTTTTCCTTCTATTATTATTATGCGTGGGCGAAGGAAAAGGGTCGGCGACGCCAGACTACCAGGCGCTTTCCTACGGATTATTTCAATGCCTAGATAAGTGATGGTTTCGGCTTTATATTATTATATTCTTCTTGCTCTTGTGAATAGCAAGCAAAATAAACAATCTGAACGAGAAGAGAGCTCTCCACAAGTAAAGAGTGCCAGTGGGAATGTCTGGGACTCCAGTCCAGCCAGAGCAGCCAAAGTAGAAGACTCCGAACATCTCCAAACATTGTCCCGAACGTTGAACATTAAACATTTCCCTGTGTCATCCATTACCCATTCCTATCCATCATGCTAATCATATTCATTTTATAACCATCCATCCCCGCACCCTTATGTGTTGTATTTAGTTTTGTGTATTTGTTGATAAAAATGTTGTTCACCTCTGACAGACTTGCGAGATACTGTAAGGCGCTGCGCACTTTTGCCTCAGGCTAAGAGACTGCAAGCTTTCGCGGGCCAGCGGTTGACTAGTCATTTGAGGCGCGCCCTGTTAAGTGGACAAACTGGTCCTTCGTAGTTTAGTTAGCTAGCTAAGCTCTCAGGCCACTCAGTGCGCATAGGTATTTACACACCCCGCACAGGGAATAAATGGGCAGGCTGAAACATTTTTTGTATGGATGGAAAAACCAAACCAAACTTGCCCATCTTGTGTGGCATTAAATTTCTCGAAATCCAGCATTAGTCCGTCTTTGCAGACTTAATTTTTCTTTCTTGAAAAGCTGATCCTTTTCAGCATTGGCCAGTCTTTGCAGCTCGAAATCCACATCAGATATGCAGTCTTATAGTCAAGAATATTCTTATATTGATATTTAGTACTTTGGAAACCAGCCTTTCCTGGTTGTTGCTGCAAATTCAGAAGCTAAAGGTGTTTTAGGAGGAACTTTCTCCTCATCAACATTCTAAATAATTGACATAAGTTAAAAACAACAAATTATAGTTTCAATTAGCATCAATACTATCTGTAATTCTTTAATTAATTCACACCCAAATTAGCAGTTACTATACTTACCTAGTATCAGCTTTTTTTAAGCTATTCTTTGAACACTGTTATTTTATTTGTATCCTTCAGCAGCTCTTTAAGTTTTTGCCTCCCAATTTGTTTATTTTCTTCTTATCACTTAGATCTGGTTTTATACTTGATTGTGTCATTTAGCAAAACATACACTGGAATGCCTTTCCATTAAAACAGCTAAGCTTTATAATAATTATGCAATATTAGGGTTACTAAATGCCAGAAGTGAGGATACTACTGATAGTATCCTCTCTTCTGGCTAACTGCTTTGTTTATTGCTCATTATGTTATTGGTTTCTTTCTCACTTTCTCATTTTGGTGATGATTGCATTAGTTGGCGAGCGAGCGTAGCGAGCGAGACACTTACAGGGGTAAAAATGAAAAAATCGGGGATGTTTGTTTATTTATTTATTTATATATATGTTTGGACGTATGTATGTCATTTTGTACTTTGACCCTCCGTATTTTTGTGTTCGCTCCGCGTTCGACCCCGTCCCAAACTTCACTAAACAGAATCCTCTGGTTTAGCGACCATTACCCGTATCACCTTAGAAATTGAATTGTTTACCGCTTTGAATTGTTTTGCGGGTGCTGGGAGCTCCATTTCTATTCGAGTTAGTGGCGGTGGTAAGTTAATACACTATTTGTCACAGTTATAGCACTACTCAACAGCATTTACTTGACAATTCATTGTCCACTAGACGAACCACGAAGGTAAGTCTTGCGTATGTATGTTCAGTTGTGTGAAAGTATTGTGCGTTACAACTACTATTAAGAATATCACAAAGAAAATTTTAAATAACGTGACTTGATTTTGTTGCTTCTTTTTCAATTCAAACAGTTGAGGGGAGTGGTTACTATGGCATTGAATCCCCTTTACCGTATATGCGTAATTTAGCAACTCAACTTTATTTTAGTAGTTTGAGTAACAACAGTGTAGTTTAAAGCTCGCTCGCCATTTGTGCTCAAGCACACCACTAGTTAGAAAAATATTGTTAGTGAGAGGGGTAACGAAAATCGGGGATGTTTGTTTGGACTACGTATGTCATTTTGTACTTTGACCCTCTGTATTTTTGTGTACGCTCCGCGTTCGACCCCGTCCCAAACTTCACTAAACAGAATCCTCCGGTTTAGCGACCATTACCCGTATCACCTTAGAAATTGAATTGTTTACGGCTTTGAATTGTTTTGCGGGTGCAGTTAAAACTCAAAAACTTATGGGAGCTCCATTTCTATTGGAGTTAGTGGCGGTGGTAAGTTAATACGCTGTCAGTTATAAGCCCTACTCAACAGTATTTACTTAAAAACTCATTGTCCACTAGACGAACCACGAAGGTAAGTCTTGGTAGGTATGTTCAGTTGTGTCAAAGTATTGTGTGTTACAACTACTATTAAGAATGTCACAAAGAAAATTTTAAATAACGTTGTTTGATTTTGTTGCTTCTTTTTCAATTCAAACTGTTGCGGGAGCGGTTACTATGACATTGAAACCCCTTTACCGCATACGTTTAAAAACTCGACTTTATTTTAGTAGCTTGATTGTTAGTTGTTAAAATCAAATTTAACAATAGTGTAGTTTAAGGCTCGCCATTTGTGCTCGAGCACACCACTAGTATGGATATAATATGTGTGTAAGAATGGTACGTATGCCGCGGGGAACTGTCTTCCTTCTTCTCTCTTATGTCTTGATTTCCTTCTCTCTCTCGGAGGCCAGACCCACATTATTTTATGTATATCCCAACCTATTAGTATACATCTTCCCTCGATTCGCTCGCTCCTCTGAATTACACTGTGACCTGAAGGTCGGTAAGGGACTTACACGATAAAGGACCTGGGCCTAAGGCCAGATTGCAGTGTAAATCACATACCTACTTGGCCGAGTGATGCACCCACTTGAACCAGGCTCTGGGCTTAACTTTGATTCGGAGATTCACTTTATCACTTAGCTATAAGTATTAATTAGTATAAGTTAGAAATGAATTTGTACAGTATTACTAAGAGAGTGGTATGAAATATGTATGATGAAGTGAACAATCTGATTAGTCTGTTTGAAAGTAGAGTGGTACAAGTGCCCTTTACATGCTATTGTGTCATCTAAGGGGGATAAGTGGTGGGGACAAAGTGGATAAGTGGGGGTGGGTGGGTGGGGGGATGGAGGTGAATGGAAAAAATATTAGGGGCAAAGGGAAATCATCACTAAACTTGTCTTCTCCAACAGCCTTTCAAGTTTTAGAATATCTTAAAAAATTTAAAAGTAACCAAGTTTCCAGTGCTTTTGTTTTCTCATAGCAACAATCTCAATTGTCATTACCAAAGAGTTGTGAACTCTCAATGATAGGGTAATTTCTCTAAAGCAATTACTTAATTGGGTTTTGAATAATATCTCGTCAATAAAACATTTTTCCACTTTGGTTACCCGCATTTTGTAAATGTATTACTGTAAAGGATCTTCTTCTTAAGGAAATGCAAGGGGTGAAATGCTAGCTAGATTAGCTAGTTTAGCTAAATTATGCCAGATGACACTGAATGTGAAATCATAGATGGCATATTTGCTCCGCTGATGAAAAAATTAACTGAATCACCACTTATCAAAACTTTACACACGAATTAAGTTTCAGCCTGATGTGTACCATAAGTTCGCCTGAGGCTTGCCATCTGTAATATATATACTGTTGTAGCTTTACAACTGTAGCGTAGCGCTCTTAGTTCTTACTTGTTCACTGTTTTTTTAGCATTTTCTGAAATGGTACAAGCTGACTCCTGGATCGTGAGCAGCTGAGACATTATAGTGGTGCTCCATCAAAGCCAGATGTAGGGAATTAGACTAAAATATGTATACTAATACACTTTATATAAAAATGTGGTTGTGCTTCATTTGCTGCTTTGTTTTGTTGCTGTTGTCATTACTGTTGCTGATATTTTGTGCTAGCTATATCATTTTGGTCTATATAGCTACCTTAGAAAACTTAATTCAGGTAACATTTTCAAAGATAAAGTTGACTATTATATTAAAATGAAACCCACCAGTAGCTATTCTAAACTTAGTTGCTACCTGCAGCAGAATTCAGGTGATCTTTACTGCTAGATAGGGTTTATTGTAAAAATATTGTGTTGAAATTAAAACTCACTAACTAGTGATTTACAACTTCAAGCCTGTCAGGTTTCACGGCCAGTAGGGACAAAGAAGAGAAGGGATGGAGAGAGGGGGGAATTGCTATTAGATAAGGTACGGACACAATTATCTTTAAATCAAAATTCAAACAGTCAGAGCTCTCCTAATGTATTCTTTTTATTTTATTGATATACACACTGATGAATGGTTTGGTTATAATATAATACACTGCCAGGACGTGGTTAGGATTACCAAATGCACTTTTATTATTTAAGTAAAGCTTAACTTACAGCAGGACATCAAATAGAAGTGTACATATTAGACTCAGTTATTGACTTAATAAACGTGATTGTTGAAACTGCACTTCGTTAGTGTTGGCATTGTAAAAACAGACTGCTTGTTTGTTTTAAATATCAACTTTGTGACTGAGTCCTATTTGTGACAATTTACTTGTTACTCTATGTAGCACTGTTCAAAACATTTCCTTTAGCTTTAAACTTTTGCGGCTCACTAAGTCTCTGGCGGCAGCATATCCTAGAATGTGATAACTATGAAGATCGATTAGAAAGTACTACTTTGAGAATGATTCGATTTTATTCTACTTGCTGATGTCAAGTACCACTTCATGAGAAAAGATAAATATTGCTATCCACAACATTCACACATTTTACAAGTTAGAAGAATCGCTAGCAAAACACAAATCTTAATTAGTCTGAAGTTGCAAATGGCTAACTGTCCTGTACTCAAATTTTCATAATTATCTCAGCTGTAATTATTTACTCTACCTGGAATGCTTATATCACAGTATTATTAGAGTGCATATTATTAACTATTCAATATAACTTGCAAAAAATAATGCATAATGTGTTCAATAATTAGTTAGTGCAGGGTGAAGAGTTGAATGCAGGCAGCTCATAATTATCTCTCCCGTGGGTACCTCATCAACCCGTCTGCTACCCGGGGTATCTAAATGTGTGCCCGACAGATTCTACATAAGAGTCCACCGGGCACCTTTCAGCCCCCCTTATGTAGCTTGTTGAAATCAGAGGTAGCCCACGAGAGAGATAATTAAGATGGTATAGCTGCCATGCATATGATCTATTGAGGTGGTATCTAAAGAGTAAAGACATAATAAACAAGTGATAATAACCTAATGAATTAAATGAACTAAATTATCTGCACTAGCAGATCATAATATGTCTTTCTAAATAGCAAATTTGTTTTATGATTGATTATTTCTCACAAGAAGCAGTATTGTGTTACATAAATATTTACTAATACTATTGAAATAGCATACCATTCAAATATGCAAATCTAATTTTTTAATCACTAATTGAAATACACCAATAATAGATTGATAGCTATTCACATGCCTGTTGCCTAAATTACAATAAATCAGTCTGGCTTCACCATAATTAATTGATGTACATAAAATTATTATACTCTGTCTAGTTTAACTGACAGTATATTAACAGACAATATTACCTTGAGTGCTGCCGAGTTGTCCTTGCAGCACTTGTACATTTTTTTGACCTACATAAACAAGAAAAAAACAACAATTAATAATGAATGGTTTACTAGAATGATGTGTTTAAAATGTAGTAATATACACATGAGCTAAGCTTGCCAGACACAGTGAGACTGCTAAATAAATTTATATATTAAACATATTATTATACATTATTTGTGAGTGCCAAAAATATACAAAGCTTTGTTCTAAGACAAGTGGCTTGCAGTAACCTCAAGGAATAAAGACACCACTACTGAGCATATGAATGACAATAACACTGAAAACTGCTTTGAGTACATAGATACATACTGATTATAGTGTTGGTAGCTTTGTTAATTAGGAAATCTTATTCCCTCAGTTTTAAAGATTGAATGGACAACACGTATTGTGGCTTACAATTCAAGTGAATCAAAAATATACTACATAAACTCATGAATGATGCTTAACCAAAAGATTTTTACACTTACATTAGGTGTTAATTCATACTTGTAATGAATTCTATCGCTCCGAATAGCATTGGATATGTCTAATGATGTCACACCCAGACATTTGTTGCGAAAAACACCTTTTGTCCACACACTGATTGTTAGTTGCCTGGGTGTGCCCTCTTGCGAAATTTGGTACTAAAACACAACAAAAATGGACCTGATTAAAAAAATATATAAAATACTTTTCTTGTTGAATAAGTAAATATGTATGCTGTGTACTTGTACCAAAATGCCATGATGTGTTAAGACTAGTACAATAGCCATTAATGGTCACTGCCACCTATTTTTATAAACATAGCTATTCCACTAGTGATGCTATCACAAACTTCCATTGCATAATAATACCAGCAAGTATGTTTAGTAGTCTGCATTCTTGTATCAAAATAACAAATATACAAATGAAAGAATGGGTGGCAGATAACCTTTAAGTTGTCAGTTTATTATCCTTTTATGTTGAGACACTTTGTAATAACAATTTTAGACCGTATCATTAGAATAACATACTTACACTTGTGGTAGTGTCAAACTTGTTCTGTTTACCAGATAACACTTTGGATTTCCTTTTTTGCAACTTATTTAGGTATGTTTTAATATATAGTTTCTTTGCTGTAATGTTCTGAATAGAGCCTGTGTTAACTTTGAGCACATCATCTTGCTTGTACACAGCAACCATAATGCTTGGCTTGTTGCTAGAGTAAACATTTTATACTTGATTGTGTCATTTAGCAAAACATACACTGGAATGCCTTTCCATTAAAACAGCTAAGCTTTATAATAATTATGCAATATTATTGGTGACGAAGGTATTACTATCAAAATTCTTTATATATAGCACTTACTCTACTTGGCTGTGGTGCTCATCTTGATCTAAACTGTCTCCAGAATGTTCTACAAAGTTTAAATTTCCTACAAGAAGTTATCAATTAAAAACTAATAACACATTACTTTATTAGACATAATATTGAGAAGAAAATAATCAATGTGTGTTAACGTATATTGGAGCATACTAAAATACTGTTCGATAAAGAATAAGTAATATTATAAATTAACACTTGATTGACTGTTGTATATAGATAATGTTAATAAAAGAACAATAATCTTAGCTATAATATGTTGTCCTCTTGAAATAGTCATTTTTTATACAATAATTATAAACATTTTAGGATAATATAATTACCTTAGATATTAGTCACTGTTATTAAAACATATACAAAGATATTGTGATGAATGTAAACATAACAGAAAAGTTACTGTAACAATTGCTTACTGCAGGCTAGTCAGTTAAATTAGAAATTAGTACTTGTAATCAGAAAGTCATTTTGATATAATTGAAATGCTACAATAATGCCAAGTATTATGATTGGGTAAATTAAGTTATACAAATAATACCTTCATTGGTGCTGCTTGACTGTTGAATGTCATTGTCTATAACCTCTGGGAGTTCTTGTTCCTCGCGCTTGCTTGAATTATTTATTCTGAATCAACAAAATAACAATAACATAAGTAGTATGATTGTATAACTAAATCTTACATAAAATGTATAAATATCTTTATTAAGTAAAAAATAATGATAAAAGTTTGTAATTATAGAGTAAGTAAGTACTACTAAGCACTTTTGAGTCAGAGAGCTATATGAAAGAAACATGATAAAAGTCAATTCAATTTTTGTATAAGCCTCTAAAACTTACATTAGGCTAGGCTCCACTTCATAGTTCTCTTCATACGTTGGACTAGCTTCATCAGCCACCATAGCAAGGCTTGCATTATCTTCATTCTCACATTCAAAGAGACCATGAAAGTAGTCTAAAAAGAAATTATTATGAAACCTTAATGCTTATAATGTATGGCTATTGCAAGAGGAAAGTACAGAACAAAATGGTAATAAAGGTCCTAACTTATAATTCAATCTAATGTATTGAAAGCTATACATAATATGGCTCGTTAGAACTTAAGACAAACTATTAGTCACATTTAGTTGTAAATGTGAGCTAGTCGAATTATATTATACAAAATACATACTATTATTCATATACAAATATATAAAACAAATAACTGAACAACTACTACGTATGAAGTATTAGTGATGACTATTATTCATTTAAAGAAAGATACTGCACTTTATTAAAGATTATAATATCTTAGGATAAAAAATTCAACAGATAAAAAGAATCTTTAAAAAAACAATTTTGTTGGACTGTTGAGAGCGATACTGTAGCATAACAGTACCCCTTAACAGTATAAATACAGAATTGGAGTGTTTGTTTGCCACCTTGGTTGTCATAGCTCAGTAGCATAGCACTTGTGCGTTAAACAAGCAGTCCTGGGTTTGATTCCCAGTAGAAACCAAATAATTATTAATTCTGTATTGTTTAAAAAGCCTGTGAAAAAGACAAAATACATATAATAATTAAAGAAGGCTAAGAAAGAAACTTGTGAAGTGATAAATTATAATACTTTACTATCCAAAAGAGCTATGATAATTGCTCAATTACTTTCAGAATATTCATTTTGGTCAGATATAAATCATTCGATAACAATTTACTAAGAAAATTATAAACTGTACAATTTACCTTCATCATCACAATCTATTGAAGCATCAATGTAACCATTGTTTAGTATTTTACTGCTCACCAAAGCTACATCAGACCTAATATACAAAATTACATAGTTAGATATCATTACTACAGAAATCTAGCCTTGACATAAATTAAAGTAAATTCAGTTAGCCTCACAGCTGTTTACGTCAAAGCTGTTTCAGTTAGCAACATAGCTATTTACTTCTGATCAACTTTTCACCATGTCTATATAGCTACTTACTTTTGATCAACTTTTCACTAAGTCTAATAGCTATTTACTTCTGATCAACTTTTCACCAAGTCTAATAGCTATTTACTTCTGATCAACTTTTCACCAAGTCTAATAGCTATTTACTTCTAATCAACTTTTCACTAAGTCTAATAGCTATTTATTTCTGATCAACTTTTCACCAAGTCTAATAGCTATTTACTTCTAATCATCTTTTCACTAAGTCTAATAGCTATTTACTTCAGGTCTGTTTTATTTAGCCTCATCTCTATTAACTTCGGATTTACTGTTTCACTTAAAATTAAAATAACCAAACAACTTACTCTACTCTTGGTTCCACTTCATAATTTTCTTCACACATTGGTCTACTCATTAAGCTACCTTCTTCATCCAGCACCGCAAGGCTTGCGGAATTTTCATTCTCACTGTCAAACAGACAGTGGAAGTAGTCTAAAAGAAATGATTATGAAAAGGCTTATGATATGTGCCGCCATTACAGAATAAATAGTAACAATGGTCCCTCATATATAAAGTATCCACTTATATTACAGCTAATTAAGAGAGCTATACGTCATATTGCTAGGTAGAAGTTAATACAAACTGTTAGTCAGAATTATTATAAATAGAATACTAGTGTTTTCCAATAGATGACCTGTGACACACAATGTAATCAAGTGGAAGTTCATATATACAAGTATGTTCGTGCGTTTTTTTAAATTCTTGTTTGACTAATTAACATAAATGTACCTCAAGTTGCTACAAACTAGATATGATTCATATACCTTCATCAGTATTACTTGACAGCAATGTTTCATCATGAGAAATTTTGGAGAGCTGATCATCCTTGTCTACTTTTGAGGTGTCACCTCTGTAATTAAAATATGAGTAAGCTATATTATTGAAGCATTGTTGAGAAAAGGTAACTATCCAGCCTAGTTTTCAAATTTGTACACTTTTGTGCAAGCTTAATTTTTCAAATTATTTAATATTCACCGAAAAAATGTGATCAAATTATAATTACATTACCACAACCATTAACATTAACAATATTCCAGAAAATAAGAATGAAAAGCTTCTGTAGTAGCTAACCCCAAAATGAAGGTGGAGTCACTCACATTTGCCTCATTAAAACTAGAACAGAAGTAGTGGAGAGGCAAGAACTTTGCCTAAAAGCACCTTCAACTATCACTCACTTCAGATATGCTTGATTTAAAAAAAGCTATTAATGACACCGAAACGACATTACAATCTACTAGCTAAATGTTGACATTTTTTTCATTTACAGCTCAGCATTTCTTATTAAATAGAAAAAAAAGTAAAAATAAAAGTAATTCAAGTTTTTCTTGGGGCCAACTCAACTTGGACATACTATAGTAAGCAAACAGAAGAGCTTAAAAATTCAGGATTTACGACTTCTAGTGGTACTAATGGAAGCTTAATTTCTGTCAATCTCAGAATTGGTTTGGGGTTCAGACAGAATGTATAACGTATTCACTTTCTAGTTTCTGAATTCTGAACTCTAGAACAGTACTGTATAGAAATTTTGGGTAGAGCATTAAGAATTCCTGTTGCCATACTTTTAAACTATTATAAGAACAAATATACTTGTGCACTTGTTTCATTCAGGAAGTACTACTACATATAAGAATATTAGGGAATTTGAGACCGGTTCAATGCCAACAATTCTCGGCTCCGACAGACAAGGGTTAAATACAAGGTAGCTATTAGAACTATATTCTCTACTTGTGTAATCAAACATTAGTGTACATTGTACATAGTTACAAATAGAAATTGAAAGCAATGAAAGGTATGCTGAAGAGCTGTAACTAAAATTATAGACTCAAATGTGTAAGCCATAGTTTACATTGATGCTAAAAGTGGTACTTAACTTTCCCGTATGACTTCAGTTGAACAGGGATTTTCCCTTACATTGTTGAATGGGAAGTTTACGAGCCCTGCTATAAAAATAGAAATACTCTCTCATTTCAAATACATCATGCACAAATCTTGGGATGAAAACATGCACTTCTTAATCTAACAGTATCCCAATTAATCTCAGAACACTACCAATATTCCTACAATTTTCCCATATATATATTAGAATGTTTCTTTCTTCACTCTAAATTATTATATACTAATGGAATTTTTTGGAAAGGAATCAGTTATTTACTTAGGATCTACTGTTTCATTTTGCCTCATAGATATATAGTTCTGATCTACTGTTTCGGTTAGTTTCATTTCTGATCTACTTTTCACTTAGCCACATAGCAATTTACTTCAGATCTACAGTTTTAGTTCAAATAAAAATAACCCAACAACTTACTCTATGCTTGGTTTGATTTCATAATTTTCTTCACACATTGGTCTTCTTACTAAGCTTCCTTCTTCAGCCAGCATAGAAAGGTTTGCGATATCCTCATCCTCACTTTCAAACAGATAGTGGAAGTAGTCTGAAATTATTATTAAATCTTACATAAAGTAATGCTTTTATGTTGGTTATATTTAGAGCATAATGCAATAACAAGGGTTCTTCCTTATACAAAGTATCATCTTATACTACAGCTAATAAATTGAGAGCTACATACATAATACAGCTAGTTAGAAGTTAATACAAACTTTTAGTCAGAACTTTAATACATAGAATTCCAGTGTTTTCAAACAGATGACTTGTGACATACAATGTAATCAAGTGGAAGTTTGTATATAAAATATGTTTGTGTGTATTCTTAATTCCTGCCTGACTAATTAACATAAATTCATTTTAAAAAAATAATTAGAGATGATGCCCCAAATTTACATACATATATATTTATAACTTGCAAAATGCTAGACCTTAAGGTTGCTGGCACAATCTTTGACCGCAAAAAACCCGCCATATAGGCCACAGTTGCTAGGGTGTGTTAAACTTACTTCTGCTTCCCCCCCCCCCCCAGTTATTTTATTTTGCAGGCCAGCAAGTACTACTAGGAGAAATCACCTACCAAGAATGAAGACTGTAAGTCGACCGCATCTCAAGAAATACCCCCGTCACCATTTTGGACTTGCGGCAGTACTGCACAAATACCGCCGTAGTTTATAAGCCTATTTTTTATATATCATTTACTTACCCATGCATGTATGCCATAACGTTGATTTGTTGTTGAATTATATTTTACTGTTCTATTTACTCACCTTACCACGTGCATTAATGTGGATATTTCCGTGAAATTCCATTTATTTTAAATATCTCAACATTATAGGTTCGACCCCTTGTGGCCCTTAAACCCTGGCAAAATTTGAACCTTAGCCGTTATTCAATTCGTGAGCAGTACGCAAGAGAAGATTCTACTTTAGAGAGAGAGAATTTTCATTGTAAGTCGACTCCACCCCGCCCTATCTGACCCACGTAGTGGTGAGGCTCAGCTGCATTTCCCGGGCACTAATTTGTTACAGAGTGAGGTGTGACTTTGTGGTAGATAACGCGTGACTATTCAGCTGATGTGCGCTACTAAAGGCTCCCAGGCGCTTCTATGTGCCAGCACCCTTAAGTTGTTACAAACTAGATGTGATTCATTTACAATGTAAAGTGAGTTATTTTTAACAATACCTTCATCAGTACTACTTGACAGCGAAATTTCGTCATGAGAAATATTGAAGGGTGGTTCATCATTGTCTGCTTTTGAGGTGTCACCACTGTAATTAAATATTAGTAAGCTACATTAATGCACTAGTTTGAAATGGTAACTGTGCAATTACAGTCATATTCTTAACATCTTTAAATCACTAAACAACTAAGTGTGTCAGCAATGGTGAAAGGGCTGGACTGTACAAGTAGAATTAGTAACATACAAAAAGTTTATGATTTGTATGATAAATATTATTGAGTGAAAAGCGGTATATTATAGTATGTCCTAGTTGAATTGGCACGGCTGCAAGCACTTTTGTAAGAGGACTGCACTTAGTTAAAACAGAAGCTTAGTCATGAGAACTAATTGAAATTGATGCACGTGTATAAATTAATGTCACGTGAAATAAGGCAGTTACTCAGTTGTGAATCCATTATCTTCCAATAGAAAGAGCAAAGTTTTAGCTATGACAAACTAAGACACTGCCATCAATTCATTGGTTCTGAAATCTGCACCCAATAATTCATCAAAAAACTGAAATCAGGAATTCCTTTTTGAAAAGTTTACATAAAACTATGAATATTTAGTAAATATATCATTGGTTAGTTAAAACAATTCAGATCTACTGTTTCAGTTAGCCTATCATAAATATTTATTTTAGATCTAGTGTTTCAATTAGCCTCACTGCTTTTACACTAGTGATATGCTTCAGCACAAATGGTGAGTGAGCAGTTGTGTACCAGGAATTGAACAAAACAAGTGTAATCTGATAAAAGACAAATTTTTTTTGCCTTTACAAAATTATGAACTAAAAAACTACATTTTATAAATTTAGATTGAAGTTACCTAGCCTTATTCAATCCATTTATTCCTTTAAATAGCTGAGCTATGTAGCAATTGGTCATGTATGTAACAAATAGACAATATGAATTTACATTTTTATCTCAATTTTCGCAAGTAGTAGTAAATGGTAAGCCATTCCAACTTTAATTCCATGATATCTACTCGCCGAAACTGTTAGACTTGAAAGAGCACACTCACACAAAAAAGCATTTCTTAGGAATTGCTGCATCGTTTTGAGCATAAACCTAACTTACGGCTCCGAAAATGCTGTGCAAAGGCTGCTAATATGATTAGTTACACTTGTCAGTTAAATGTTTATTTGCAATATTCTTTAGCTAAGCAAGTATATCAGTACAGCGGGTAGTGTTGACGACCGGAACCGATATCGAAAAAGTAGGCCAATAAACCGATAAACAATAGACCGATAGATTATCAGTGCAACTCTACCAACAGGATCCAAGAAGTGGGAAAGTATGTCAGATAAGGCAAACAGATAACTGAAGTGAAGTGTCTTGGATCCTGTTCACCTAATTGTAGAAGGCATCCTTCAGTCTATTTAGTCCTAAAAGTAACTACAAGTAGTTATATAACTATTGACCATAGTAGTGTGAGCTTCATCTAAATGACCTGTGATACTTACAAAAAGCACTCTAGCTACTCAAAAACAGCCATGTATTTAAGTTATTTATGATGTGTTTCATTACCGCAGTAATGAAGCACCAAAGGTGCAAATCCTAAGCACTATTAAACACTACCTAGCTATTACCATATAATCTCCTTCCAAAAGAACAAGCAATCTGCTAACTATTTTTAATGAGGTATTAAAATAGCTCGACCAATGAAAACGGTACATGGAAACGCTGTCTTCATGAGAGAAGAAGCTAAAATAGCCAGAAACATTCACCTGTATGCATTTTCAAAGCGAAACTTCACTTCTTACAACTCCATTAACTTCCCTGAGCATAAAGCGAACTACACCGCTGGCTACAGAAATTATTTGCTCACGTGATAATGATGTGAAGCTAGGGGGGATTGCCCATAAAACCTGGCACCTATTCAGAGTTGAAAGCTTTGCGTTTCTCATCCATTAGCCCGAAATTTAATAAAGCAACACAATAAAAACTCTTAGATCTTTGTTCTGAGTAAGTTCATACCTAAATTAACTGATAATTGTCAGTAATCTCCATAATTAGAGCGTGACAGATGGACAGACAGACAGACAAACAGATAAATAGACAAACAGACAGGACAACTACTATAACCCTCTCGTGCCTGCACGCTGAGGGTTAACAACTCGCTGCGACTATTAGACATAAAAAAATAGAAAAGTTCGTTTCCAAGGAATTACCACACAGAACTCTAAAGATGACTAGCTCACTAGTGCAGTAACTGAAAAAGCTGTGTAAAGACAGCAAAATACTTGTTTGGTAGTTGTTTATTTTGTGCTATTCTTTAGCTAAGCAGTAGCTGTAACACTCTACAGTTGCACACATATTTGTTCTCTGGATATATCAACACAAGACTAACTTCTGTGACTCAACCATTGGCCAATGAATTTTTAAATAGGTTGAGAAAGAAATTGTGAAGAATGATACTGTTGTGAAGTGAAGTTTGTAAGACATAACTGCATCAACAAGAAATCAGATTACATTAAACACCACTAAAATCAATGAGATAAACAATTGATGATACAGGTAAAGACCACTAAACCAAAGGGTTCCTCTTAGTGGAGTAGCTATTGGGACCGTGTCGAACATCAAGCGAACGCAAAAATGCGAGGGTCAAAGTACAAAGTGACATATTATGTACATCCACACATATATACAATGAAATATCATCAATTTTCAATTTGACACCACTGTATGATGTGCCACTCAATTTGCTCGCTATTTATTCCATACTGCAATCAGGATTATATTAAAGTGTTTATTTCTATTGGATGAACGCTCACTTTCTATGCTCACACGCCAAATGAAATACACTATAATTATTCATTCTAGCTCAAATTTACAATTGTTTATATACAACTTACTCTTTGCTAGATTCCATTTCAAAATTCTCTGATTGTGGAAAATAAGCTAAAATTAGTTGTAAAGATAATATCAACACATTGTATAATGTTAATTCACTTTATGTTACCACTTAACACAATTGTATTATTTTAAAGTAAAAATATGTGCAAGTTTCCAAAGTAGAGAACTAAATGTATAAATTCAGTAGAACAATATGACAATAGAAACGATCCTGAAATGTCTACCACAGTAGATTATTTACCTTCTCCATCATCATCAATAGAAGTGTTAATGGAAATGATGTTTAGTCCATTGTTGTTCAATAACACCACATCAGATCTGTATTAACAATATTTCATAAATAAAAAGCAAATAGAATTGAATTCTAGCTTTGACAATACCATAGACTTGAGTTGTTAAGCACCCAAGATAATTCCAAATGGTAAGGCAATTGGCACTTTCTAAAAAATGGGTACTTCATAGTGAGTGGAGAACCTGAAAAGTGGAGCTGAATACAATCAGCAGTTGAGGAGATACGTAGAACGTTTAATAAAAGGCTAAAATCCCGGAATAAAATGGGGTGCTTAACTAATAACAGAACTTAGTAAAGAGAGGACACTTGACAATCACTGTCTACGATATTATTTATTGAGATCTAGGCTGTACTTAAATCAAACAATAGCTACTACAAAACATTTCTCCATAATATGTCTTACTCAGGACTGGAGCTTTCTTCAGCTGGAGCTAACGTGTCCAAAGCTGATTGCCGAGCTTTTAACTGCTCCATTTCACCTGTGAGCAATCTAATTGGATGAACAGTACAAAGATTAATAAATGATTCATAAGCATAATTAAATGATCTGTATACTATAGTGAACATACAATTAATGACCTCAGTTTGTACAACCACTTAGTTCTTATGGTACAGAATTATATACAATACAATTTTGTGTCTTCTTAGGGATCGACCCTTTCTCCATACTTTACTAAATGAAATCCTTTTGTTTAGAGATCTTTACCTTGATCATCAAGTGTTTACAAAATAGAATTAAGTTGTGTCTGAAATATCTTATTTTGTGAGGACGTAGTTATGTCTTACAAACTTAGGAGTTCATTTTATTAGCAAAGGTGGTAAGTTATCTTGGCTAACGTACAGTTTGTCATAGTTTTAGTTCTATACAACTGTATTGTCTTTACTTTAAAAACCATTATCCAATAGTCAAAGCACAAAGTAAGTCTTGTGTTGATATATCCAGTGAACAAATGTGTGTGAAACTGTATAAGAGTGCTGCAACTACTGCTTAGCTAAAGAATAGCACAAAAACCAAAATATGCAGCATTTTCGGCTACTGCTGTAGTAAGCAAGTCACCATTTAGAGTAAGACAATAAAGGGTATGGTAAGTCGTTATAAATGCATGCTATTAATATCACAGTTATCTAACAGTTTTTCACTATAGCTTTGCTTCAAATTTGCTAACATATTTACGAAAGGTGGCTTTAATTTCTATAGCTTGCTTAATAAGTAGGTCACATTATTTAAGTTTGCACAGAGTATTTCTATAGCAAGTGTGTTAATTACTAGTTCTAGCCCTACAATAGCTGAGTATGTAATTGATTGCATCACTTAATTAGTGTTAATTCCATCTAGACTGACTGAATCATTAAGAGTAATGAAAGCTTAGTTCAGCCAAGGAATCAAGCTGACTTGAGGCTGCGATATATTATCTTAGACGTTAATTCAACTTCAATTCAATTTTCTATAAGCGAAAGAATTCCCTGTTTTATTAAAATGTATAATATTCTATTCAAGCACATGTATGTACTATGGAAGTTCATGGCAATCTTTAAGTACAAATTAGCCATTTGGATACTGTACAGTAGATTATCATATACATACAAATAAGTTTGTTTTCACGTTATGATGGCTACTAATAAATATTTTTACCTCACATCTTCACAAATACGACATACTCTGCCTCTGAAGCAATTTAGACACATTTTGAAGCCACACGATTGGCAGGTGTGGCCCCGATTTTTGATCCATCCAAACAGAGTGTTGCAGCCAGAACACTTGTTTTGACCTGCAGTTGTCACCTGTAGAGCTCTCTCCACACTAAGATTCTTCTGTTGTTTTCTGTTTACATAGAGGCATGGAGGCAAACATATCAAAATTTAATAATAACAATTAAATATATTTATAAAAAACTGAATGTTAGTATAAAGAGTTCTTACGTTAGTTCTTCTTCCTTGAGAAGCAGGAGGTCCTTTCCCCTCTTTTGCAATTCAAGTAATTCAGTTGTTTGAGCATTGATCGATGTTAGGATCTTGAAATTGACATGTGGTATGTAGTCGGACATAATTTATTTCAACTCAAGAGATTTAGCACTTAGGGGTCGGCGTTCACCCGAGACGCAACCCACTCTTTTATAGTTGAAAGCTGCGCTTAGATCCGCGCGGGCTAGACGCTTCCATCAAACAACCGCTACAGTCCCGCAGTTCTTATCAAAAAACTCATTTCATTGGTTAATCAAATCATGTGACCAATTATAGCACCGCGCGTGACCAATTATAGCGCCGCGCAAGGGCTAGGGCTAGGGCTAGGGGACCAATCAGAAGAATTCTTTGATAAGAACTGCGGGATGGCTCAACAACCGTTCAATCCGTAACACAACTGTTCACGTGAATTTTATTAAAAAAATACGTCATTGCCAGGGTCAATATGAAGGAACTGGCTCCGACAAAGGGACCACAACAATCATGGTAGAACGTTACTTCCGAAAAATAACGCTAGATTCTTTGTACAATAACCTGAACAGGATTAACCTGAACTTACATATAGGTAGTTCTTTGGTGAGGACTCTCTGTGAAAATAAAGTTCTATCGTTGCAACTGATAACCGCCACAGAAATCAACAAGCCCAGTATGGCTACGTGTTTGAAAACTTTACTGAATGGTACTGTGAGCTTCTCTATAGCTGATCCGTTCATTTCGCGCGAGCGGAGCGGTTTTAGCTAGTGAGTTTTATCTCTTTCTTGGGGGAAGAAATAGCAATAGGCAGCAAATTATTCTCGTTCTATTACAAATTAAAACTTAACATGAGGCTTTCACTTTCACTCTAAGTTCTCTATTATTATTCTACCTTTATATTGAACTTTATTGGGGGACAAAAAATTGGCTATCAAAGCTCCACTCCCTTTCATGTAGAGTTTAAAAATATTCAGAGAAAGAACATTTGACATAATTCCACCTTCAGAGAATTTAGCAAGTGCAGAAATATTCAGTAATCATTAAAATCAAAACACTACAATTAGATAAATTAATTGAACATGGTAACATTGCATGGACAAATCTTTTAAAGGTTCTACCATTGTAGGCGTTGGGGATTCAAACAAGAATAACATGCTCCTTCTCCAAGACAGCCTGATTATACAGGGATTTGAATCGCACCACCTAGCTATGTATACATACACACAATGAGTGCTAATGTTATCAGTTATTTCTCTGTTAAAACGGGGTGTTTAAATAACACCTCGCAAGGTGTTCACCAGGAGGTGCTGTCTGGACACCCCACTTTGAGTCCTTATAACTTACACACTATTACATTTTGTACCAAATGAGCATGTATAGTTAATAGCTTATATCCTCTAGTTTCTTCATTTAAAAATATTTTACTAATGACTAACTATGGAGACAATACATTAAACTGGAGTGTCCAGGCAGCGCCTCCTATTTAACACCAAAACTACATTCTCCAAACTCCCCATTTTTAACAGTGTAATATAATTATATATATATAGCTATATTATGTGAGTTCTTCTTAATAAGGTCAGTAATGTTGGTGTTTTTTAGTTAGAATTTTTTTTTTTTTTTTTACAACAATGCCAATAATACAATTTAATAATACTAGGTGTATCATAATCAAGTCTTTGCCTTCATTGTTACTCTTCTTTCTTGCTGTCATCTGTATCAATATAAAAGAAGGGTAAGAAACTTTAACTTATGTAATACCATTGTAATTTATCTGCATATAAACAACTTCAGGTCACAATGGCAACTTCTTTAATGCAAGTTTCTACAAAATACTCTAAATGTTATCCCCAACATCCATCAGTGCATGTGTTTTATGTGGTAAGACACGTCCATACTACTCACACTATGAAGCTTGGTCCTATGAAGCTTGGTCCGATAAAGAAAATTTTCTGATAACAGTACAGGGAAACTTACCAAAGCTGTCAAGAATTAAAGAATGAGAAGGTTGTGCTTCTTCCTGAAGTTTCTAAGGTATTCTGCTCTCATATCTAGCAGCAGAGAGTGTCCTGTAAATGAGCAAAGAACACTTGAAAATTCTGAAGAACTGTAAATTTCTCATCTAAATGACTAATGAAACAAATAACTGTCCACCTATACCCCATAAATGTGTGCACAAGAAGTTTGGAACTATCATATACAAGAAAGGGGGGGATTTATTGACAAGCGTGTCTTGGGAACTGGGAGCTCATAAGTATGAACCGCCTGAAGAGGCAATTCTATTATACACAGCGGGTGAGAAGTCCAAATTTCAAGAGAAACAAATGATATCTTAAACGATCATCCGTTCCGAAATTACTAAGTATTGTAATCGTGATTTAAAACTGAGTCTCCATGATTTTAACATTGAAAGTAAATAATATTAACCCCTTATTGTGGACATCATGTCCATCACTCGCACTATGAAACAAAGGGTAGGAGTCCTTGATGAGTCAGAGGATTCCCTGGTGAAAAAATGGTTGCAGTTACCATGAAACTACTAATTTCCAAGCTTCCAAAAGCGACATCAATGATGCAACTGTGATCACCAACTCAATGTCATCTTCAGAAAATCAGATTCATGCTCAGGCAGTGATGACTCAGAAGAAGAAACTCAACAAGAAATCATATTTCCTAAATTTAGCTTATTCTATTTCTATCATGATAGCTAGCTACTACTTTGCATGTCTGACATTTTTGTTTTATAGCACTTCAAGCTTCAATAAGCTAAACAAAGTAAGACTAGTTCTGAAAAATACAATAAAACTAACTAAAACTGTACCCCGCACCTAATTCCTACCCCAAAGTGACTTCAGGTCTCTCTAAACATGACTGCCATTTTATAATAACACGAAGCCCAAATAGAAAATTACTCACCTATGGGGACTCAATATCTAGCATGGCAACACAGCCCAAGAGGGCCAAAGCACTTGCCTACTGCATTGTGGCTACTGTAGAAATAATTATTCACTAAGATTTCTTGGCTAGACAACTCCTCAAAGAGAGGGAGCTTGAGCCATTCATTTATTGCAATGCCTAATGGTCACGAGTTGTCTTTTTATATTATATTATTGCAGGACATGAATCTCAGCATATATAATGGGCAGGGTTTCATATAGAGTGGGGGTGATGCCTTGTAATTTTCCCCCTCCAGAGAAACTTTCCTCCCCCAGAAAAAATTATTCCCTCCCCATTGAACATTTATAGTATTTGTATATTTATATTGCTCAATTTCAACTGAGACTGTCTTGATAAAGTTTTTTGTTGTTCCTCTGATAAAATTCTGTTAATGTTAAATTTTTTTCTTATGAATCACACAAGCTATTCAGTGTAGTTTTAATATTTGGGTTTTTCTTCATCTCCCAGAAAATCCTGTATGAAATGCTGGTGGGGAGTGTGTTAAGGCCTGGTCAGATCCTAAATAGTAGCTAAAAATAATGAGAGATTTGCTAGAATAGCTATAGCCAACTTTGTCAAGAGTTCTTAGACATTGGCAGATAAGCTATATTCCATTGAAACCATTAGTTACCTGCTAGGTTTTCATGCCCAGTATTCATAACTTGCTACAGATTATAAGAGCGACAGAATTTCCTAGCGGCGGCAAAATTTCCTAGGAAAAAATGTCACTGACTTTTCGAAGCGACACTACTTCCTAAGGAAATTTCGTCGCCGCGACAGAATTTCCGGGCGACAGTATTTACTGTGACAGCGGTATTGTTGATGCAAAGATAAATAAAAAGCGAAAAATTGAGAATATTCGGCTGACTTCTCGCAGAGTGGAAGCCAGGGGCGGATTTAGGTGGGGCTCGGCTGGTGTCGTACGAGCCCCCCTTTTTTTCGGAGTGATCCTCCTTTTTCATTAGCTAATTTATATATGTCCAATTCAGTGGAAGAAAAATTAAAAGAACAGTAAATTTCCTTGTTAATTCACCGTATTGCTAATCAGGAATATTTTTAACGTTAGGCCATCAATATCAAAGCAGAGAAAAATGGTGCTTTTTAACCCTGCGGGCGACCGGGCTAGAAATACGCCTATGCATATGTTTCAACCGTGGAGACAACGTTAATTTTACTGGTGGAACACACGTCGTAGACAAGAAAAAAGGTGAGTGCTAAGTATAATAGTCTATGCCTCTTCTAGTATTTTTTCTTGTAACCTAGTAGCTATGGCAATTAGCAGATTGTTTCGGTGAGGCAAGAATTTAAGGTGGATTTTTATTTGACCAGTTTAGTTTCCATAGCTATTCTTGTGAATATTTTTAGGGAAGTAATAGATAATTAGTTGATTTTAAAGCTTAGATAATGTATGTACCATGTTAAAGCTCTATATAACTATTTTGTTCATACTTTTGTTACTATACTGTTCATCATTAGAGTTTATATTAACACAGAATATTACCTTGAGTGCTGCTTAGTTGTCCTTGCAGCATTTGTACTTTTTTTTTACCTACACAAACAAGAAAAAGGAAAGTAGATCTGAAGTTAATAGCTATGAGACTAACTAAAACAGTAGATATGAAGTATTTTTCATAGCTATTTACTTCAGATCTACTATTTCAGTTGGCCATATAGCTATTTATGTACTTCATATCTAGTGTTTCAGTTAGCCTCATAGCTAATTATTTTGTAATTGGATCAAACACGACTGAAGTCCCAATTTTGTATAAGCTATTAATATTTGAGGAGATAAAATAACAATCAAATAACTTACATAAGATGAGCTAGATTTAACTTATTTAACAATTGTAAATATGTCAATCACTTACACTACATTCTATTTCACAAATCTCTGAATTTTTTAAGTATAATTTTTTTATTCATTGCAAGATTGACAAATCTAAGAGCCTCCACAAAAACACAGCCAAACTATTATAATCTAAAAGTATTTGTAAAGATAACATTAATACATTGTATAATGTTTAACTGTTTTGTACTTGTTACTCCTTAACAATTTTAAAGTAGTAAAGTAATAGAGTTTGAATAGTTTGTTTAAAGTTAAATGGATGATACATTTATATAATTTTATTACTCTACTTCAAAAATAGCTACGAAAATAGCTCAATTACTTTACAGAATGCTCATTTTAGTTTGATATGACTTAATAGATTGAATTTACTAACACATTATTGTTGTTACTATATACGTAAGTGCCAATGGTACTGATGTTTTTGTTCAACAACACCACATCAGATCCATACTGTGAAGCACCAAAGGTGTAAAACACTCAGGGCACTAGCTAGCTCAGGGTTGTAACTAGCATTGAGGCAGAGGAGGCCACTGCCACCTCAAAAGATTTCAGGTTGGTTTAAGAATCCTTTCTTCCAGACAGAGTTTTAAAATCAATTCGTGGCAGCTAGAATAGAGCAACTCTTGCATTTTTTCCCACTAAAATAAAATTTAAAAGAAATTAAAAGCGACTCCATTCATCATAATCTAGATGAGATTGACGTCAATTATGTTAACCATTTTTATCAACTTGGTGATAATTTGTATGTTTCTTAGCTATATTGACTTAGCATCTTGTAGGCAGGGGTCCTATGAACCAGCAGTTAGATTCCATCATATAGCTAATTTCATTTAGCTATTCTTTTTATTTGTATAGCTATTTACAAACTTATAATTTATAAAAATACGTGTGGCTAAATGAATGGCTCCCGTTGAAATCAGCGGAGTGAGCTAAGGAGCTAGGTGAAAACAAAAGCTATAGCTATAGAAAATTAGCTAATTTAGTTTTGATGTAAATAGCTGAACATTTTCTAAACATTATAAAAGTGTAATACTTTATAATACAAAAAACTATAGTCTTCACAGAGCATTGAAAAAGACTAAAACTAAACCTTCAAGATTTTTTTTGTATGAACTAATAACTTAAGCATGTCTGGAATCTATAGCCAAACAGCACTGGAAACTATTTAACAATAATTTTGTAATTATTCTGCAGAGATTATGTCATTTTTTATTCTTCACATTAAATTCATTTTCTTACACTGTATAGGAGAGTACATGTATCAGGATTAGCTAAATGGTTCTTCACATTCTGTAAAGGAAGACTATGTAGTATAAATGAGAAATTTTTTCTACCAGTATCTGGGGCTGTCATTGCAGATTAAAAAGCTAAAGGTACTTTAGTGAAAATATTCTCCTCATTAATGGCCTAGTAAGTTTTTTTTAAAACAAAAAAAATTATAGTTTTGCTGGCTGTAATTCTTGCTCACCCATATTTTATTTTTAGCAGTTACTATACTTTATAAGCATAACACTTTTAATATGTCGTTAGGGCTACTTAGTCGTGATATCACAATACATATCTTACCTGCTCTACAGTAGTAGCGTTTTTAGCTCTTCTTCGAGCCTGTCTTTTTCATTTTGCTTTTCTCTTCTCACTATTCGTCTGTTTGGCAGTTCTTTGAGCCCCTCCCTAGCTGTTTCTTTTCTTCTTATCATTTATATTGGGTTCAAAAAATACCCGCAGTAAAATGCTGTTGAAGATTGCCATGGTATTTTAGTATGCGCATGCGCCCTAGCAGAAAAACGGGTACACGTACGCCATAGTGTTGTTCAAGTGAGTGCACAGGGATACTAAATTCCAGAAGGGACTGTTAGAACATAGCTACTGTAGTTTTTGTATTGTGACAGAGGGACTTTAAATCTCCATTACCCGAGCGACCGCGCTTGTCGTTAAGAACTATAAATCTGATACAGTCTGGTATGCTCGTAAGAAAATGTATTAGCGGGGAAAAGTCTGATATAGTTCTTAGCAACCATAATTATGGTAGAAGGCAGATCAAAGCAAAATGGAATAATGAAGAGTTTGGGTACTTTAATACAGTTACTAAGATAGCTAACGCTATACTTTGCTCGTTGTTTATGTTCTGGCTATAAAATAGTTATAAACCAAAATTGAGGTTTGTATGCGATTTATGAACTCCTCGCCAATCGGGCTGCGCCCTCGTGTCTCGGAGTTTATAAATCGCATACAAACCTCAATTTTGGGTTTATAACTACTAGTGATGTGCTTGAGCACAAATGGCGAGCGAGCCTTAAACACACTAAATGTAAATTTAACTTTGAATGCTATCAGCTAGAAAATGGACTCAATAAGTACACAAGAAGTAACTGTGTAGGCAAAAAATCAGATAGGTCAGAGACAAAAACCTAATCTGTCAATAAAGGTAAAGATTTTTTGAAGATTGCCATGGTATTTTAGTATGCGCATGCGCCCTAGCAGAAAAACGGGTACACGTACGCCATAGTGTTGTTCAAGTGAGTGCACAGGGATACTAAATTCCAGAAGGGAGGATACTAAATGCTAGAAGATAGTATACTGTTATAAACATTTTTGTATATATATATGGCCCTTATTAGCCACTATAACACAATAGCAAGTAGTTGTGAAGTGTCTTTGTGAAGAGTTTTCTTATAAATAGCTACTTCTGAGAACATTTTGTGAATTATATTAATCATGTGAACATAATAGTATGACAGTACAATAGATATAAGTCACGTGTCAGTCTCCCAGATCCAGGAAAAATGCAAGGCCAATTCTTGTGCCTGAAAACTATATCTGTAAAGATTTTCTGCAAATATGTCAATACCATCTAAGTGAAGAATTGTATATTATTCTCATTTGCTTTCTCACAGATCACTTTTTGAAAATACCTTTACATACTTACCAAATAGCTATTTTCTGCTGCAGGTGGGTTTGATGAAAATCATGTTTTGTATGTATGAACACTTCACCACAGAGTGACTCTTCCAGAAAAGGCTGATGCTAGAATATGGCTACCAGTGAATTCCATTGGTATTAAGAAACCATCTTAGCCCAGATATATAGCACATAAGTCTATACTGTGAAGGCCTTTGATTGTAACGTCCCGAGCGCAGCGAGGGCGCTACACACTTAGGGCCTTTAGGGACCCTAAATACAGTAGTTCCCTCTGAAGCAGAGCCTAACTATTATGAATAGTGCAAGCATTGATAAAAGAATTGTTCAGTGTGTTATTTTATAAATGGTGCAAGGATGTTGTTTGCTCGGTTTCCCTGTCAGATGCGGAAGATAAAAGCGCAGGCCTAACAATGTTTCTTAACTAATAACACTTGCCACCAAAATGAGAAAGTGAGAAAGAAACCATTAACATAATGAACAATAAACAACAATCATGTTCTTTGTTTTTATTTAAAAAAAGTTTAAAGGCACCACTTCTAGTAGAAGATTTTGCAATGGTAAAAGCACTCCATTCATGGTATTTTAGTTGTATATGCTTGTACCATCACAAACTGTTCATCAAAGTCAGATAAATACGAACTTTTTGCATGGCCTATATACATCTTCCAAAATTTCATCATTGTGTACAGGTTGACCAAACCTTGATTCAAAAACTAGACTGGAGATTGACTGTAAAGAGCAAAGCCTGAGTACTGACTGTGAGGGGCTTCACTTGAAGTTGAAGGTAAGGAAGACTGGAGGGCTGACTGTGAGGAGCTAAATGAAGGAGAGATGACTGAGTTGAAGAAAGTGGAAGAGTAGCTGGTTGAAAGAAGATATTGGAGAAACAAAGTCGTTTTGTAATTAATTTTTATCTCACAAATTGAGTTGAAATGCGAAAAATACGTAGTGTAGATAGGTCGGCTGGAATGTTCTTTTGACTAAGTTACTGAAAAGGTAGTGATATTGGTTCTTCTGACTCCAATTCCATCACTATCGCCGGTTCACCGGAGTTAAGCGCACAACACATGAATTAGTCTCGCATGGCCGACCCTTTTCCCTTTTATTATCCGCTCGCGCGGGGCCCCTCCCCGCGCGAGCGGATAATAAAAGGGAAAAGGGTCGGCCATGCGAGACTACACATGAATTATGCTGCTGCAATTACTGGACACCTCTCCGTAATGTCCCTACGGTCTTTGTAGTAGAGTGTCACAAAGAAGGAAAAAATTATTTTGTAACTAAGGCTATAGTTGCTACGTTCTAAAACAGAAGACAACAAAATCTCAGGAACTACCGCCCGTCGAACCCCTCGGGCCGCTAGTATCGCCCTCGCTACGCTCAGGACGGTACAACCCGCAGTCCTCGCGGTTTCTGTGGACGGTAGATCCCTCGATTTCGTTGTCTATCTGTTATATTACTAGTGGTGTGCTTGAGCACAAATGGCGAGCGAGCCTTAAACTACACTATTGTTAAATGATTGATTTTAACAACTAACACTCAAGCTACTAAAATAAAGCTGAGGTTTTAAATTAAGTTAATGCGGTAAAGGGGTTTCAATTCCATAGTAACTGCTCCCCGCAACTGTTTTAATTGAAAAAGAAGCAACAAAATCAAGTCACCTTATTTAAAATTCTCTTTGTGATATTCTTAATAGTAGTTGTAACGCACAATACTTTCACACAACTGAACATACCTACGCAAGACTTACCTTCGTAAGTTTTTGCGTTTTAACTGCACCCGCAAAACAATTCAAAGCGGTAAACAATTCAATTTCTAAGGTGATACGGGTAATGGTCGCTAAACCAGAGGATTCTGTTTAGTAAAGTTTGGGACGGGGTCGAACGCCGAGCGAACACAAAAATACGGAGGGTCAAAGTACAAAATGACATACATACGTCCAAACATATATCTAAATAAACTAGTGGTGTGCTTGAGCACAAATGGCGAGCGAACCTGATAGTTAGGTAACATAAAATGTCACTATTTTTAGCTTACTTCATGCAAACACTATAATAGCAGTTATGACATTTTGATTTCAGCAAACAATTACAAAATCACTCTCTTACCTGATTAATGGTAACTTTTATAGTATCAAACATCAACCATTCTGATAATCTCAATCACCAGTAACTCTTGAACAAGCTCTCAGCTACGATAAAAAATAAACCAGTGTTATTATTTGTAATTTTAGCTAACAAATACGGAATTACTACTTACATCATTCTTGAGTATTGATAACTTCTGTAGTATCAAATTGAAGTTACTTTGACCATCTGAATTACCTTAGTTTCTTGACAACAAGTTCTCACCTACAAAAACAAAAACAATCAATTTTAGCACACAAATACAAAATTACTTTCTTACCTCATTTTCTTGAGCAGTGGTAACTTTTGTAGTACCAAATTTGAGCCAATCTGACTATTTGAATTTACCAGTCACTGTTGACAAGCTCTTAGCTACAAAAAAGAAAGGCCAGAGTTAATTTTGCATATTTAGCTAACTAACAAATATGGAATTACGTACTTACCTCAGCTTCCCTCGAGAAGTAGTAGCTTCCTTAGCATTAATACTACGGCATTCTGACTACCAACGGCTCTTAACAACCAAGGTAGGGTCTCATTTACTGACCGGACCGGACCGGACCGATTACTGACCGCCTTATCTTGCGTAGCGTACTGACCGCCTTATCTTGCGTAGCGTTACACTGATGTTTAAAGGTAAATGTGAGTCCTATGGCAGCAATGATTAATCACACTCCATAATGATGCTGTCACACAAGAAGCAGGTAAGGAAGAAACCCCTCTACAAGGACCAAACTTGGCGGCTATCCTAAATTTTCTATGACTGTGGTAAATTATTTATGCTTTTATAAGTTTAGAGTCCATCTGAGAGGGTTGGCAGTCTTGTCAAGTTTGTCATCACAATACAATGCACATCAAGCAACCTAATGCTTCTGAGTTCTGAATTAACTCAGAATCACTATTTGATAGTTGACTTCCAATAGTCTGGCCTATTTTTCAGTGTCTAAGATCTGTACGGTGGCCATAGTAACTCTCTAGGTTAAACCCAATCAATCATTTGCACAGATCCTAAACTATTGGAGTTAGCTTATTGAGTAACTAAATAATAATCCACTTTGTTAAAAAAAATTTAACAATAGGCATACCCCGCAGTAGCGTCGTTTTAGTTAACTAAAACTTAAACCAAAGACCTGTAGAAGACGGCCAATCCCATTGAAACAATACCTACTGGTAGAATGAATAAACTAAAACTAAGCAATTTTTATTTTAACTTAATCTCCTTGAATCACGCAATTATTAATTGGAGATATAAATTGCCATTGTTAGGTGATTTGTTCCCCCCCCCCCAAAAAAAAACAACAACAAACAACAACAACAAACAACAACTTGTTTTGCACCTCTGAAATTATTATGATCTTCATGGTTACATTTGCTACAAAACTTTCACCAATTTTATGGAAATGAAAACTTCTCCTGAAATAAAAAAAAATGTTAATGTGACACTCTCAACCGTGGTTCTGAAACCATACCCTGTACAAACAATGCTGTTGAGAGGAAATATTGAAAGCTGTTATAACTTAAACATGTTAGCTTAGGTGATGTTAAACACTCTCTAGTCTCACCGCTTGCTGTGAATTTAAGCAGTTATTTAGATTGTCAGTTTTAATGTGCAAAGTATACTATATTAAGATGTTGCTGCTGAGGCCAAAATGTACTTATGCATTCAGCTTGGAGTCACCCACTGCTTAATCATTGTCAGTTTACTATACTGATGGTGTACTGACAATCTTAACCTGGAACACTAGCATGGTAAACCAGAATTATACTGATAGTTTACTATAAACAGTGTTGCAAACTTATAATCTACAAATTTAGTAAAACATCACTCTTCAAGCAGTGTGCTTTCAAATTGGAAGGGAAAAAAAAAGGAAGACAGCTGCATTAAGGTTTCTTTTGATCCAAACTTTGTACAGGCTGCTTAAAATTAAGGTGATGTATCTAAACTAGCATAACTATTAGTAGCTGATATAGTAATTGCTAACTTTCACACTATACAACCTTTCATTGTGCATCATATCTAATTTAACTATAAAGATTACTTGTCATGGGTGTAAATTGTCTAATTTAATATGAGCAGGGGGAAATATTGGTTGGCAGGTCCCCCTTCAGAATTATCGGAGGGGCCAGTGGCACCCCACTTCCTACTCCACTGCATTGTAATGAAATTGGTAGCTTTAGCTGCTCAAGAGAAATATCACTACCAATGAAAAGGGTGTGGTCAGTTTCGGCAACCATTCTGGATCGACCTCTCACGATTTTCTGAAATGTGTATTATATAGCTGTTATGTACTTATTGTAAAACTTAGGTTAAAATTATTGTTTGATATTTTGAATTCCAAACCCTAGATCAAGTTAGATAGCCGCTGAAGTGTAAACAATTTATACCACTGATTATGAGGAGCGTTTTTTTTTCATGTAGTGTCTAGCATTACAGTAAAATCATTAAAATTATTGTAGAATTCAAAGCCAAATATTTCAAAGTATTAGCAATAAAAAAAATCAATCAATTATAATAGAGTCCACAGCAGAGGAAGAAGCAGTACCATTGTAAGGTACAGTCTTTGGAAGAGAACTATCCACTGCTGCATTGATTACTACATCATAATGATTTCTGTTCACATGACATATTTCAACATGACCCAAATCATTAGAGTGGCATGAAAATCAGTTGGAAAAATTACACTTGGAGTTTGTGACATGCCATACTTCGCCCAATAATATTCGCGATTACTTCTCTCCATAGCAACAAACACAGGAATGGAAAAATAGAGAGCCAGTGCAAATACTTCTGCATGTGTCCCCCAAACATAATTATTTTTCATCTTGTCAATGTGATCTTTCACAGATAATGGATGGCAATATGATCGAAAAAGGCTACAGTTGAGGCCTATAAACTCCACCAGCAGTTTACGTATATCAAGATGATTTGTCTCTGTTTTAAATAGAATATAAGAGAAGCTTCGAAACAAACAATTTCCATCACCAAGTATAGAATGCCTTGCACGTGAATGCTGTTATAAAAAATCATCTAAATTGATGCATCCATTACATCCAAGAAAATAACTACTTTGGGCAGATACCTAAGTCACAAAATATCACAATATACATTATAATATTATTTTAAGATTGTTCTGATAGAATGTTACCAGTATAGTTTCAGTAGCAGTAGGTGGAATGTAATGAGATGATTTCAGAATTTTGGCTGTAGCAGTCTTCAAAAGTGTTTTCTGTACACAATATGGTGTCAGAATAGCTAATATGGCTTATCATTGAGAAGCCATATTATCTATTCTGCACATCATCAGCCATGCCAACTTACTTGTTCAGGTGGTTTCTGTAGCTGACTAATACACTTTGTTTGGATATACTTCTGTTTCAATTTACCTGGTCCACCAAATTTCTTCATGTCCTTACAGTACACGCAAGCTCCACAGTTATCATTCAAGCATCCTGCACATTGTGTACACAGTTTGTCTGTGACAAAACAACAAATGAACAAACAGCACTATCATGTTGATTAATAGTGAGGACTTACCTTTAGTGTGGGTAATGTTTTCCTCACAAGGTTTTCTCACTGCACTCCTGTCTAAAACTTCCTGCAATGGAATTAACTATAATTACACTCAGTCAAGAAATAGCAGTTAAGAATACCTTCTTTGAATTACTCGTTTGTTGTACACTGATATTAACAAGAGGATCGGAAGCTATCTCTTCATCAAAAAGCTAATAAATCATTATCATCAATATAATAACAATAATAATTGCAGACATCCATAACATACTTGTGTTAAATTATCAGTGAGTGAACTAGAAATTGAATCTGGTGCAGCTACAACATCGCAGTCTCCTGGACAATTATTACACTTTACTTTAAACAAAAGCTACATTGATTTTTTTTATTAATTCAAACCTTGTCTAGGTCTTTTTGATTATTGAATGCTCCATGTAGCACACGTGTAGCGAGTAAAATCTATTGAAATCGTATTAGAAATGATTAATAAATATATATATTTTGAAAATATTTAAAGTGCTCGTAGAGTAGTTCTCTTATTAATGTACTCTGACTCAAGTATTGTACATAGCAGATACCACCTGAACAAGTAAGCTGGCATGTATGATGATGTGCAGAATAGATACTATGGCTTCTCAATGATAAGCCATATTAGCTATTCTGACACCATATTGTGTACAGAAAACATTTTTGAAGACTGCTACAGCCAAAATTCTGAAATCATCTCATTACATTCCACCTACTGCTACTGAAACTATACTGGTAACATTCTATCAGAACAATCTTCAAATAATAATAATGTATAATTGTGATATGACTTAGGAATCTGCCCAAAGTAGTTATTTTCTTGGAGGTAATGGATGCATTAATTTAGATGATTTTTTACAACAGCATTCATGTACAAGGCGTTCTATACTTCGGGATGGAAATTGTTTGTTTCGAAGCTTCTCTTATATTTCATCTTGATATACGTAAACTGCTGGTGGAGTTTATAGGCCTCAACTGTAGCCTTTTTCGAGCATATGTCATCCATTATCTATGAAGGTCACATTGACAAGAAATAATTATGTTTGGGGGACACATGCAGAAGTATTTGCACCGGCTCTCTATTTTTCCATTCCTGTGTCTGTTGCTATGGAGAGAAGTAATCGCGAATATTATTGGGCGAAGTATATTTAAAATTTTCACCTGATTTTCATGCCACTCTAATGATTTGGATCATGTAGAAATATGTCATGTGAACAGAAATCATTATGATGTAGTAATCAATGCAGTGGATAGTTCTCTTCCAAAGACTGTACCTTACAATAGTACTGCTTCTTCCTCTCAAGCCGTGAACTCTATTATTAATGATTGACTTTTTTATTGCTACAATACTTTGAAATATCACATTGCCACCATACAGATCTTAGACACTGAAAGATAGGCCAGACTATAGAATGTCAACTATCAAATAGTGATTCTGAGTTAACCAGTTTATTCATTCTCAAAAAATATATTAAAATACAGCTATTGCTAATTATTTTCTTGGAGTTATATTACGCTAGAACAGTGCATCCTTTTATTTTTTTAATCAGTAGCATTAGGTTGCTTGATGTTCATTGCATTGTGATGACAAACTTGACAAAGACTACCAACCACTCCCAGTATGGATTCTAACCAATAAAAGCATCTGTCAAAGGCAATTCCAGTTACACTCAAGATTAATTATTTATTACACACACTATCATGAGAACTATGTGATGATTAAGCATGGCAAAGGACAGGGAAGAAGTGAAATATACCACACTAACTCTCCTCAACAATCAGCATAATAATTTACCACATAGAAAATTTAGGATAGCCCCCAAGTGTATGGAGTGTGATTAATCATTGCTGCCATGGAAATCACATAATACCTATAAAACCGTATCGCAAACATCAGCGTAACGCTCTAACTACGCAAGGTAAGTCGGTCAGTAACGCTCTAACTACGCAAGGTAAGTCGGTCAGTAATCGGGTCCGGTCCGGTCAGTAAATGAGACCCTACCAACAACCAACAACCGGCACTCCGTATCCCCGGCGAAGTTTTGAAATTAAGTCTGGAAAAGGGTCTTCAATGCCATAGTAACCTGTCGAATCAACTTTTTGTTTCTTGAAAAGCAAGCATTTTCGCAGGTATTTTCTCACACTTTGGAGCTTAAGTATAAAGTAAGGCTTGCTTAATGCTGTAGCTTCAGAATAAACTGGGGTCAAGGCTAAATAGCCGTGTTTTTTTTAAGAAAAAAGTTCCCCGCGCGCGCGTTTAAAGGGCATACGTACCATCCCACATACATATATACATATAACATATACCCGATTTTGCATTATCCACCCCTAATACTGTCTCGCTCGCTACGCTCGCTCGCCAATAAACAAACATCCCCGATTTTCGATTGTGTTACCCCTGTAAGTAAGTGTCTCGCTCGCTACGCTCGCTCGCCAATTATAGTTTTCTTCAAAGTATGTAAGTTAATTACATGTGCAAGTGAATGTTCTCCAGGACTTGCTTGATCAAAAAAGGACTTGCCCAAGTCTAGAATGACATCACCTGTATACCAACACATACATGGGCAGCCATAAGTCTCCAATTTTTATATTTCTTTGTGTTTTATTATTTATATTTAAATACCGTTGCTATATTGTTGTCAGGTGTAATAACTTGGCAAGTGTGCAATAACACTTGCCCGGTATTTAAACTAGTTAAAGCATGAGCGCTTAGTGCCTAGTACATTTATCGCACTCAGTCCTCGGGCCTACGGCCCTCGGGCTGTCGTGCAATAAATCGACTAGAAACTAAGCGCTCATGCTTTAACTATAACATAATGTACACGTATGACAGATTAGCTACTGTAGCTCCACCCAGAGTCTAGTTATTTTTAGAAAATGATCTAACCCACTATCATTTAATATTTAGCCAGTGGCCAGCATAAAAAAATATTAATTGATTATTCAAATAAAAAATATGAAATATGTACATGTGTAAATGAATGAGTTAAAATAGAGTCAAGTCCTCTATGTTGTTCCACTTCTCGATGTTGGCACTCTTGGGGACATCAATAAGAACCACGTGCTCTTGTAGTTGGGCGGAGCCCGACCTCTGCTGGGGAGAGGTCGGGTAACAAGCCTATACCAGGGTTTGTTCCCTGCTGCAACGTACGTTGCAGTCCAATCAGATTGAAGTGTGGTTAAATGCTAAGGAAATTAGCTGACTCAGCAGAACAAACCCGGGTATAGGCTTGTTACCCGACCTCTCCCTTCCGAAGAGGTCGGGCTCCGCCCAACTACGTGCTCTTGTTCCAAGACCGCCTAGTCGTACAACGACTTTTCCAGGTTTAGAATGGCGTCACCTACGTATACCAACACATAAGGAGTGTAAATGTTGTTAGGTGTAGATATTCATTTCATTTACTAAAAATATACAATATATTCATGTCGTCTTTCTGTGATGTGTATTACTGCAATACTCACAAACACACATACCTGCTCCTTCATATAATAGCATGTGATGGGCAGCGGCGACTTGGTACAGCTCACACAGGGTTGCAAGAAGTTCTTTGGCTGGCTGACTAAAGTCTACCTTGAGGACTCCCATGCTAAAACAGTAAAGAACAGTTGAAGATATGTAGCATTGTGGTGACTAAATATTTGGTACAAAATATCTTACCTGATAGGAGACATGGACGAGTTGTGGGATCACCCTGAGACTTTGAGAATCCAGGGGGCCACATGTGATGGTGGCCTCCGGTGGCAGCACTGCACCATCCCTGTGCAGGGAGTAGAACTCCCAGTGGTACTGGAGAGATCTGTAAATAGAATAATGCTGATCAATAATTAACTGTAAATTTGATATTTCACTGCATTTAACCAAAACTGAACAGTTTTTGTCACACTTACGCAATGCTACAGAGGTCCTGAATAACCTCCTCAGCATTGGTGTCTGGGGCCACCATCACAGATACTTGTCCCTTTTCAGGGACTTCACAGACGAAGGAACACTGCAAATACACAAGCAGCAATTATGGTTGTCTCTTCTTCATGAACGAGTAACTAACCTCTGCCTCAGGGCTAAAGGTGGAGAGGTCCATCCATGAATTTGCATCACTACAATTCAAGGGTAAACTACAAATACACAAGAAATACGCTTTCCTCATCTACATAATATAATATCACCTAACTGCATAATCAGTAAGCTTGCCTCAACGACTTCTAGCTCCCTATATTATGGCTATACAGAAACTCTTCTAATTAGTTTACATTTTATGTCCTTTCAAATGCAGAGATTACAACCCCCTTTCATTCGAATACCAAAACTTCACTTGACCTGAAGTTATGTCTCAGTATTGGCCAGTGAGAGTAACAATTTGGTATAATTTTTAACACTACCTATTTAGCTAATGTTGGAATATATTAAGTGATCAATACAATGTAATAAAAATATGGATAAATGTGGAGGGATAAAGTGTATTAGCACTTGTTCACAGAAATATGAAATTGACATTTATATAGACTTCATCTATAAGCTTATCTAAGAGAAATATTCACATAGAATCTAGTGTTCCAGTTTATTGTTTTAATAAGTTGTGGCATCTACTATTAAATCACATTTAACAATGTGTCTTGGTCAGAGGAATTAGCTACTGCCTATGTAGTTTAACCAAGGCAGCAGGGCAGGCAAGATTTTTAAAGGGAGGGAGGGAAGGGAGTGGGAGGGAGGGGGGGGGGAGAGGGAGAGGGGGAGGGAAGGGAGGATGTTACTTAGTGGCCACACTCAAATTACACCCAGACCACACCTACTATATAATGTATACAAAATGACACCAATTATCAATTCACATGAAACAGCAAATCTGGCACATTCAATTCTATATACGTTCATACTCGTCTAACCAACACTAGTTTTCTACATTAACTTTGTATTCAGAGGCAGTATGAGCAAGTTTCAATGTGTTCAATCTCTGAAACTGTTGCTGATGATCTTGAGAATTGAACTACATCATATATTTCACAGACACTTTTTACTGCTCTTTTGTCTTGATGCTTCCTCCTCTTTAAATTCATTCTAGCATAGCTGCATTCTTTCCATGTCATGTCAGTAGTTATATTGTGGTTTTGTGACAGTGCTAACAAATTAAATTATAACTGGTCAATTTCAGTATACAAGAGAGTATTCACCAAATTACATAGGTCCCCAGCTATAGGGGGTTACAGTAACCCCCCAGCATACAACCTACATAGTAAATCCAGCTCCTCCCAGTGAACAAAAAGATAACACATAGTCAGTTTACGCGTGGGTGTAGTTACCGCATACGCGCGAAACCTTACCGCAATCTCCATCTTGCTGACGGGGCAAACACAACTCACCAGCTGTCAATTGACTAGAATACGGAGCCCTTACCGGCAAAGGGTCGCGGATGAGATTTTTATGACAAGCTGCACTTGTTAAAATCATTCCATTTGCGTAGCTAGCTTTTTTCAGTTTCACACATAACTTGCTAACGCGCAAGAGTATGACGATATTTACCCTATGGCGATCCTGTTCCTAACGTCTACTGTTGTTGTTTTTCTAATATAAAATATTATATATACTATTAGTGGTTAGTTGGAGCAAAGAAAATGCCCACTGCAGTCGAGGCAGACCAGAGAAGAAAAAAGTAAGCAACCATTTATTAGATAGGTTGTTGTTATGTTTCATATTGCTGCTGTAGGAATGAGAAAAGCGGTTCCAAGTAAGTTTACTTCAGCGAAGTTGCTGTTCAGCCCTCCCTTTTATTTTTTCATTGCCACCCTAGGTCTCTGGACCTCTTGTGCTCTGTGAAATACAAGAACACACTTCCAGACATTCCATTCGACCCAAAGTTTCTCCCCTATCCTTTTGACTCCCAGAGGTAAAAAAAAAAAGAGCTCTCCCTCTTGTATGTAATATATTTTAACTGGAAATGAGGTCTTTCTTCTCTTTAATTTTAGATTTATCCAGTATAACCCCACTAGTTTGGAGCGTAACCACAAGCATGAGCTACTGACTGAAGTAGATTTAGGAGTTCCTATAGACCTCATCCTCCCTGAGACCTACTCCTCTGCCAGTCATGGAGGTATGTATATATAGGGCAATATCTGTATAGGGTAGATTTCAATAAGTATGAGGGAGGATGATATCTATTAGAGTCAGATTTTTTTGTATGAATTGCATGATTATAGTTCTCGTTCATAAATTAGTGTTATTAGAAGGTTTAGTATTGCATGTTCTTATCTCTGTTTTCTTCTTTGGTCGCAGCTTCTCTACATCATATTGATGAAACTCTTTTAGAGGAAGAAGTCGTCCAACAACCTGAGTCAAAGAGGTGAAATAACCATGCACACACATACATGTACATGTTCATGGACATGTATGTACATTTGCACATACATACATGCATACATACCCTAAAGTACACATTACATCCTAGTTCTATGTTGGGATCTCTCTCATCATGATGAAGTTGATAAAAGTATAGGCTCATTGCTACGTTGAGAAATGATGTATAGAAACTTTTATTGAGCAGTTGTTAAAGTAGTTGACTTTTGAAACAATAAGAAAAGTTTCGGACTTTAAGTCCATCAGCTCACATGAGGAAGGTTCTTGTCAGTCTCTCTCCCTGTCGTTCTCTCTCAGGGCTAGACAACATGCCAAGAGTGTTTCATGGCTGCGAAGAACCGAGTATATCTCCACTGAGTTTGCTCGACCTCATGCCTCAGCAGAAGGAGCAGAGACCAAGTGAGTTGGTAAAGGGTGGAATAAGAGATAAATTAATGGATGTACATACAGTGCTTCCAACTTAAAGAGTGGATTTTTTTAAACTACTGTATAGACCCTCACTACAGTCATTTAACATACACATACCTTTTCTTCATCATCCCAACAATGTTTACAATAGTAAAACTGCCTGTTTAGAGAATGGAAAACGGAGAACAGCACTTTTCTCATTCACTAATACATTTTACGCCATTTTTTTTTTACGTCAAGATTTTGCGGTAGTTTGTCATTAAACGTAGCTAGTTAACGAGCTAAGGTCGAACGGTTATTTCCCCGAGCGGTAAAACGGGACTTTCCCTGACTGCAATCGGCTGTATGGATTCTCATCGTTCTACTAACCGCAGTAAACGAAGTCGAAATCAGTCAGAATTGTTGGCTGGTATATTACTAACTTGGAGCCAAGCCTATCCAAGTGGTCATCTTTTTCAAGAGCTGAAGAAAAGCTGAAGGAGTTCAATACTCCCAAGGCTCCCAGCATTCGGTATTCTGACAACATCAGGGCGATGCAGTTGGAGTCCTACGGGTTGTGCAGCTCCAGATGGAAGCTAAAATGCTGGCCGTGATAGGCAGTAATAACGCCGTAAAACTTGATGCCTAGGGCCTGAGATACAACCGTAGCTAAATCAGCCATACCCGTGTAACAATTAGCGGTAAACTGGCGCCCTTGCACAAATACGCATGCGCTGTTTTGTGACATCGCGTTTACGTGTACTAAAGGCCCACAACCCGCTCTAAACGTCATCATTTGATGACCCTTACCGTGCGTAATTTTTTTTTGGTGAAAAACAGCCACAACTCAGTCAATTTTCATGGTATAGCTACCAAAGTTATACATAATAATTTTAAGGCAATTTACATCATGTGACAAATTTTTAGAGATATAACTCAATAAATTCAAAAATCCTGGCTTAAACACTTTTTTTTCAAAATTTTAAATATTTCGAGATTCAAATTTCGTGTGCCCACAAAATCTGGCTCATATGAAACTTCAGGTATTAAAGTATCAGTATGCCAAGTTATAGAGATAAGGAAAAATAATTTTTTCAGCTTAAACACTTCCAAATTCACTGTCTTGAAGCTCCCAGTTCCATCACCTATAACCACAACAATAACCACAAACCCACAAAATTGTTTTGTCAGTATGTTAGTATGATATTAATGTATAATGATACAATTTTTAGCTTTCTATTACACATACTTGAGAAATTATAGCAGAATTAGCAACCTTAACCAGAAAGCTAAAACATCCACTCTTTAAGCTGGAAGCACTGTACTCGCATTGCGGCAATAATAATAGTTATAATGATAAGAAGGTTGAGATATTATATTTGCTTAGTTATTGGATTATTTGCAAATGATATGTATACATACATGTATATAAATATTCCTTATTCAAAAATAAACAGATGTTCAGGGAAACTTGTAATATCCATGATTATGCAATTCACCCTCAGCGTGCATGCATGACTGGGTTATAGTAGTAGTGTCTGTCTGTCTGTCACTCTCTGATTCTGGAGATCACTGAGAATAAACCATCGGGTTACAAAACTTACTCAGAACGACGAGTTTAGTCCAGGGCTTCATACAGAGGTAGGGGTGCCCTGGGATCCCCCCCCAGAATTTCATGAAATAAATTAATAATATTTACTACTTAATGGTATTCTGTGGTTATGATTTATAATGGTATTCTGTGATTTTGTTGTTTGTATCTAATGTTTGGTGAAAGTTCACTTCAGTTAACCCTCTCACCGGCAGATAAAATTCAGTAATTTTATTTTTTCTATAATTATGTATATGAATAATGTTTAAAAATAAATATAAAATCAGGAGTTCAAAAAAGTACCTAGCAACCATATATCACATGAAAGTACATGTATTGTTCAACATTTTGATCAAATTTGGTTGCTTAGCAACAAACCACAAAGTGGTTATTGGGACCACAATGTAACTATCATAACAAAGTGATCTGTATGCGTTCCAGTGCAATATTAACAATTGTTTGTATGATTAGATATTTTTTACTGTTATAAGTTATCTCAGCCAGCAATGCTGTTGCTCACGGAGGACACCAGGGGAGGCATGACCGATAGCTAAGCAAAATAACATCAAGAATAAAAGAATATTTCGCTAACAATTCCAGTCCTCTGCACACACTCACTCCTCCCTCTAGCCATATTCTTACTCATACTCTTCATTTTTCATCCATTCAGTACTTTGTCAACCTTTCTTCATTCTTTCAACATAATCATCATCTCAATATTCTGACCTTGCAGAAGTAGAGACATCATCCTTTGTATGAATAGAGAAGTTCAAAGCAATTCATAGAGCAAAGGTAGAATAGCTGTTTTTCTTACCTGGAATATCAAGTTCCATATCCTCTTTGACATAGCTGCTGGTATGTTCGCTACCTACAGTGCTCTAGTAGCTCTCAAGTTGAAAACTAGTAGTTTCCTCAACCGGCAATGAAATGACAGCTTTAGCGGGCAAGTCCAACGCTCTATTCTCGACAGTAGTACCTCTGCGGTAGCTATATAGCTCTTGCACCCCTTCCCTCTCACGTTCGCAGTCGAAAACGTCGTCGCAGACGAGATCCACCGCCTCAGTTGCAGACAAATTTATCGCCATTTTTCGAACTAACGTCAAGTTTATTTTTAGCCCAACTACCTTAGTTACGTAGCAGCTATTTCTATTCTAAAAATACATGCAATAGAACAACACACATTGTGCTCTGGACGCTGCAGCTAAGCTTTAGCGTTTATCGTTTAGGGGGAAAATAATTTTTCCTGCATTACATCATCCTTGAGCGCCTATAGGCACTTGTGCTGGTGAATGGGTTAATTGAGGTCCTTCAATTGCAATACGCATTAGTCTTCCAAGATTGATGTCACTAATTCTATACCTGAGACGATTTTTACACAAATAGATGTGGTTTCAGCAACAACAAAAAAAACAAAAAAGTGGGTGTGGTCAAACAATTATTTTGTTACGTGTGCCTTCCCCCCCCCCCCCCCCCCCTCCTCCCTCAGAAAAAAAAAATCCTGTATAAAACCCTGTATAAAACCCTGTATAAAACCCTGTATAAAACCCTGTATAAAACCCTGTATAAAACCCTGATGTCTTACTTTTTTCCATTTTGGGCAGATTTGGAAAACACGAAGCAGTCAGCTCAGCCTCGGTACTAGTCTTATGTGGTCGACGCCCCTATTTACATTTACATGTATGTATGAGAGTAAATAATTTCTTGCTGGCTCCGGTAGTTTTGCTTTATGCCAATATATATACCAAGTGCAGCAAGTAAGGTTTCATAGTAACACAAATGGGGAGTGTCCCTTGCGTGTTTAGCTTCTCTTACAAAGACAACATTTACACCTGCCGTTTTCTTTATGCAAGCTACTGTATATTGATACCTGATTTGTAATATGTAGCTGGCTAGTGTTAGCGCTGGGGGTTCTCACCTTTAGTGCTTCATTAATTTAATTGAAGCACTTTAAAAATATGAAGTTGCATTGCCTTGTTGTGAAGTGTTTCGCCAGTTTTAATATTATAATATTGTATCAGTGTTTGATGCTGAAGGAAGGAACACAGGAATTTTTCTCTTACACTTAATCCCCACCACCATTCCCCAACATAAATAGAGTATTCACACCTTAAATTGAGTTCTTTCCCTCTCAGCAGAGTTCTTCTCCTCAGTAGAGTTCTTCCCCCACCCTTATCTAAGTTGTCTCCCCCTCCCAACGTGAATTTCCCTCCCCCCCCAGCCCGTGCCAAATTCAGCTTCCCTATAGACATAATAATATGCTTGTGTGTTAGTAACAACAACAACAATGTGTATTTATGAATAATTTATTAGCCGAGTCAGGTTGAAAAAGTGTTGCCCTGTGAATTGAATGGGTAAAGCGTCATCACATTAGTTGAAGGCAATAGAGGAAATGATGACTATAGTAGCTAAATTAAAGCAGGTGAAACCAGCTGGTAAAAGATTGCAGAAGTTTCAAAATGCAAGGCAATAGTTTCGCAAGCCTTGGTCCACAATCATGGTAGAAGGAATGCTGACGGGAGATGGACAAAGGAGGACAAGGGAATCCAAGACTCAAGAAGTTTTCTTTGTAATTCATTGACTCATTGACCAATTCACACAGGGCATACTTTTTTTTTCTTTTTTTTATAAGGAAATTAGTTTCCTTTTTTTTTTGTGTGTGTGTGTGTGTGTGTGTGTGTGAGGATTTTTCTGTGTTTCCACCAACCTTTTAATTTCACTGTCATCCGGGCAAACTGAACCTTTTGAAACACACTTCGGTTGTTCAATACTTTCCGGTACATGGTCCAACTCCATAGCATTAACAATGAAGTCATCGAATAAATCACTTATAATATCTGCTGATTCTTGTACATGTGTACTGGATAATAATTCAGCGAAGCGAGCGGAGCTGACTCTCTAATGAGTTCGCCATATATATATTTAGGTCTAGAAATTGTTTTTGTTCTTGCGTGGGCGTACGTGTGCACCTTTTCTCCTACGCGCTTGCGTGGGCCGGGTAACCTTCTTAGCAACATTTTGTTTTGTTTACCCGCCGTACGAAGTAGCGATGCCCAGTGAAACAAATTCTGCGAAAGAGAGACAAAACGTTAGAAACGCTCTGTCAAGAGCTTTGAGGGCATTAGAAACTCCAGAAGAAAAATTAGTAAGGAGAGAGATAAGAAATGAAAAAGACAGGGCAAGGAGGAGGAGAGCTAAAACGAAACAGAAACAGGTAGCAAAGTAAAGAATCTTTCTTTTTGAAAAGCCATTAAATGTTCCTAATATATTTATTAGACTATTCCTGAGGATTACGGTACCAGGAGCCTTCATCATAGAAAAAAAGCTACCACTATTGTTTTCTCACTTTGACAATATTTTGTAGCCACACCAAGCATGCATGGAGTAGCTCCAATTACAGGGAACATGCATCGCTCGCTTCGCTATTTTGTGCTATTAGAGTGCATCACTAGTATCTAAATATTGTAAATACTACTCATCTGTTGGAGCACTGGCACATGCCAAACACACCCACACATTTATGACAACGATATTCAGTACAGTATGTATAATATATAATATGAATAGAGAGAGCGTACAGTATGGTAAAGGTGAAACAGATCAGATGAGAGATCTGTTATTATGTTCTATATTTTCTGACTTAAATTTACAAAATGTATCGCTATTCTTTAGAGTGGGATACAATGTAAAGAAGAAGTTGCAAGGCATAGATGTGTACAAGGTAAGATATAGGAGTATAGTACTTTACACCTCTGGTCCCTGCAATGTTCTCTATTCATCTCACTATATGTATGTACGTATGTTACTATGACGAGGATTGTTGCATTGCATTGTTGCAGGATCGAGCCAGCCAGATAGCAGCCATTGAGGCCACCTTTGAGTCAGCCAAGAAGCCGGTAAGTTGTGGACTGATGGCAGGGATATGTTGTTTATGTCGTTTTATCTTCAGATTACAAAGCATTACAGCAAGAAAGGAGTAGAGGTGAAGGAGATTCTGCCAGTCTTTCCAGACTTTGACGTAAGTGGAACTTGCTGTACAAACAAGAGCATGTTTGGCACTTATTTTTAGGCACTGCAAAAATATCTTACACAGCAAAGTTTTGTTGTTTTTTTTTGTTTTTTTTGCCCCTCCTTGATTAGTTTTGTGTATGTAGCTTTGCTCATTGTTATGCTAAAGTTGCAGTGACAGAGAGTGAGCTAGTCATTAAAATTTTGCAAGGGTAAGGTTCGTGAAGTTAGAATCACTTTGATAATTCAATGATGTTTTCACTGGCTGAAACATTTTTGTATTGATTATGAGAAATTCTTGAAACACTTGCATAGAGTTTAGAATGAGCTGAAGTGAAGGGGTAAATTGGCAAGTAGAAGAATATATGCTTGGCGGCCTTTAAGGGGGGCAAAGAGAGGCATTCAGCCAGCTTTGCCCTCCCCTCTCCCTTTCCTAGAAGTCCTTGTCTATTTTGGCAGTATGAAATTAGCATGGTTTAGGGTCTCCTATACCTAATAGACTCTCTCATTGCACCTCCTAAAATATTGTAAGAAATTTAATTGTGCCCCTCCAAGACTAGTTTTCTGTATGCAGCCCAGAAATGGAATGTGTAATTTTATCTTCCACATAAATTGTGAAAAAGGAACATATTAAACATGTACATTGTATGTATTAATTGGCGAGCGAGCGAAGCGAGCGAGACACTATCAGGGGTAACTCAATTGAAAATCGGGGATATTTGTTTATATATTATGTTTGGACGTACGTAAGGCATTTTTGTACTTTGACCCTCGCGTTTTTGTGTTAGTTATGTGGTTGACCCCGTCCCAAATTGCACTAAACAGAATCCTCTGGTTTATCGATCAGTACCCGTATCACCCTAGAAATTGAATTGTTTACCGTTTTGAATTCTTTTGAGGGTGCAGTTAAAACGTGAAAACTTAAGGGACTTCCATTTGTATTCGAGTTAGTGGCAGTGGTAAGTCAATGCGCTCTTTGTCTTGGTTATAAGCCGTGCGCAACAGTATTTACTTGAAAATACATTGTCCACTAGACTATCTTGGGTAGGTGCATGTACAGTTGTGTCAAATCATTGTGCGTTACAGCCACTACTTAGAGAATACAAAGAAAACGTTTAAATAACGTGTATTGTTTTGTTGTTGTTTAATTCAAGCAGTTGCAGCGAGTTGTTACTATGACACTGAAATCCCTTTACCGTGTATGCAAAATTTAAAAACTCGACCTTATTCTCAGTAGCTTCAGTGTTAGAAGTCAAAATCATTCATATAATAATAGTAATAGTCTTTAGGCTCGCTCGCCATTTGTGCTCAAGCACATCACTAGTTTTAATTAAATACTGCAAGTCAGTGTCTTGCTTGATTTGCTCACTTGCCAATGGCTTATGCTAGAAAAGCTTGTTTTTTTTCAAGTCACCAAAAAGCTATGTTCAATGGTTGGTATGATTGAAACCCTTTACCAGATATAATTTTTTAAACTTGATCGTTTTCTTTTTTTGTATCAGAGTTCTTGTTGTCAAAAGCCACTAGTAATTCAGATAGCTAACCAAAACTGAGGCAAGTACATATTCTGTTTATGTTAGCTGAAGTTTCAGTTACAATTCGGGCCTTTTTTTTTCCTTTTTTTTCTTTCTGTTGTTGTCCAGAGTTACTGGTAACAGCCAGCCATAATTTACTACTTCGGAGTTAAAGATAAGGAAGTAGTTTTTTTTTTGTTTTCTTTTTTGTTTTGTTTTTAATGTTGTTTTTTTTTTAATTGATAGTCAGCTGCATTACAGAAGTAGAGGCTGAAATATATCATGTAATAATACTGTAGTTTTATGTAACCTGTGTACTGTACATATGTAACTAAGCAGTTCGCTTTCCAGTTGTGCTCAAGCACACGACTAACATTATTTTTCTTTGTTTGGTATGCTGTTTGACTTATATTTAGGTTATCACTGTGACTTGTTGTCCTTTTGGTATTTGTTTGTTCACTGACATGCTTGCTTATGTTGTTCTTGTGTTTCAATGATTTGTGGAATAATTAGTTGTGGAAACTTCCCTTTGCCCAAGTGTTGTTTGACTCTGATCCAGCAACTCTGGCTAAAGGAGAACCTACTAAAGTGGAGGAGATGTCACAGGCTATGATCAGGTACGTATGCACATGTGAAGGGACTAGGGCCACAGGTTAATCAACAGGGTCTACATACATAAGTACATGTGTTTGTCTAGATTCTTTTATTCAAGTCAAGATTGGTTATCTTTCTGAAAGGTTAATAATAATGATGACTAGTGGTGTGTTTCGACACACTGACATGGCGAGTGAGATAGCCTAGCTAAATAAAATTCTCATTTAAGTTATAGCCCATAGTATGCATAGTTTATCACCTAGCTTTCTTGAAGTGTGAGTATAGTGTCTAGAAGCACACTAAAGTGCATTATTCTTTTAACTCCATGCTGAAGTTGAAGTTTACTCGCCTGTTTAACCACACCCACTTGTTACGCCCATGTGTCAGCTTCCCGTGTATAAGTGACAACCATGTCCATATTTGCAGAAGTAACTAGTGATGTAATGATGTGACTATGTATTAGAGTATGTATGATGTGTGAATTTCTCCCTTTACCAACTAGTTTTGACTACATCACCAATAACAAACAAAAGACAGATGAGTCTTTTCATGTTCAGTTAATTACCAAGTGTGCCGATTTTGGTAGTGTGTCAATCTGAATCACACCCACGCACTAGTTTGGGCCACACCCACTTGTCAGTTTAAATCATGCTCCCTGCATCAGTTAGGACCACACCCATATTGTAGCGGTTGGCTAGATATTGGTACTGTTGGTGGTGTTTGGGTGTATCAATGCCTGGTTATAGAGGTATTTGACCAAGCATTGGAGTGTTTATGTACGTATACAGTTAGGGGTCAAAAAAAAGTTCCCATTGAGTCATTTTAAGGACTTTCTAAAGTCTGTATGGAAGACGAAGACTGTTAACACACTTTTTTTTTTTTTTGCAACTTTTACTGGGACTTTTTTCTCTAGCGACCTTTCCGAGGGGCAGAACCCTTCTAGAGCACTTCCGTTATTGTGGTAACAAGTTAGGAAGGAGCCGCTCACTAATTTTAGAGCGAATCTGGAGGAAATATCAGAAAATATCGGGGCCTGGTTATAAAACTTTTCAACTTTGTAGCACTTTTTTGGAGCGGTGCGGTAAGTTGGAGCTCCGCAATTTGGTGCACTACTAGCTGAGCCGATACTCTACTGCAAGACAACGAGTTCTTATCCATTTCAATATTACTTTATGATATATTCGCAATTTTTTCTATTTATAAGATATTGAAAAATTCTCGTTGTGGTGCAGTTCATTTTTTTTGTTTACCCGTGTATAAAATTTTTGTGCCGTTCTCATTATTAGATTCCAAGAAAAACTGATACAAAATTTGGAACTTTAATTCCACTCGCAATTCTTAAGAAATAGCCCCACCCCCATATCTCGTACTACGAGTACGCGAGCAATTTTTTTTAGTTTGTATTGGTTCTAAAAAGAGCCCGCCTATATCAAGAGTAAACAAACATCAATACAACAATAACAAGAGAGTCAGAAGAGAGAGCAGTTTATTGGAGATAGCCATAGGTGAAGGTATTAGATCTGCGCAGCTTGGGAAGTCTTCGCTCCGCAGAAATCGAGCCTGGTATATCCATCCGCTTGAGTTCAGGTGCGCAGAGTCCAGAGAACGGCTACAGGAGGAGAGGCAGCCTGGTGCACCTTGCTGCGTGAGCTCAGACGATGTATGGAGAGTTGCTGTAAACGGATATGAGACAACAAGAAGCTAAACTAAAACACTACAACTTTGCAAAGTATACTTCTGCTACTACTGCGCGATAGTTTCTGCTCGCGTATTATCGAATGGCGGGGAATAAATTAATGTCCGGATCTACAGGCGGTACGCGTTGCTATGTGCGGCGACCCTTAAAAACCCGGTTTAAAAAGTCACCTTACCCTAGAGACTATTTTCCTGTTAGTCAGCTAAAAAATCTGTGTGGTCGATACCATGAGAAACTACAACCTGCTATAATCAACACATATTCTGACGTTACATGATACACAAAATAACAAAGACTAATTATGCTAATAATAAAAGTTATATGAATGACAGAGAGTTTATGTGGGCTGGCCCACAATCTGGTCACTGTGGGAATTTTTTTTGACCCCTACTGTATGTGAAACTTGTGACCCCTTTATCAACTAGTTTCTGATCTATATAAGAATACCCTTGTTTGTCTGTAACTACGGCAATGATGATAGTGTGTGTATTCATGAAAATTTCATGAGATGATTTTGTAAATTATCGAATGGGGTAGCTGGTTAATTCCCATACTTTTATGGGCAGCCATAAGTCTCCAATTTTTACATTTCTTTATGTTTTTTTTATTATTTATAATGTACGCGTATGACAAATTAGCTACCATAGCTCCACCCAGAGTCTAGTTATTTTGAGAAAATGAATCTAACCCACTATCATTTAATATTTAGCCAGTGGCCAGCATAAAAAGTATTCATTGATTATTCAAATAAAAATTACATGTACACATGAATGACACATGAATGACACATGAATGACACATGAATGACACATGAATGACACATGAATGAGTTAAATTAGAGTCAAGTTCTCCAAGTTATTCCACTTCTGAATGTTGGTACTCTTGGGGACTTCAATAAGAACCACATGCTCTTGTTCCAATACCGCCTGGTCGTACAACGACTTTTCCGGGTTTAGAATGGCGTCACCTACGTATACCAACACATAAGGAGTGTAAATGTTGTTAGGTGTAGATATTCGTTTAGTTTACTAAAAATATTATATTCATGTCGTCTTTCTGTGATGTGTACTACTGCAATACTCACAAACATACGTACCTGCTCCTTCATATAGTAGCATGTGATGGGCAGGGGCGACTTGGTACAGCTCACACAGGGTTGCAAGAAGTTCCTCGGCTGGCTGACTAAAGTCTACCTCGAAGACTTCCATGCTAAAGCAGTAAAGAAACAGTTGAAGATTACACTGTGTTGACTAAATATTTGGTACAATATATCTTACCTGTCTTCATCCTTCTCATAGGAGACATGGATGGGTTGTGGGGTCACCCTGAGACTGTGAGAGTCCAGGGGACCCCACGTGATGGTGGCCTCAGGGGGCAGCACTGCACCATCCCTGTACAGGGAGTAAAAACCCCAGTGGTACTGGAGAGATCTGCGAATAGAATAATGTTGATCAAACTGGAAATAAACAGTTTCTGTCACACTTACACAGTGCTGCACACGTCTTGAATGACCTCCTCGACAGTGGTGTCCGGGGCCACCATCACAGATGCTTGTCCCTTTTCAGGGACTTCACAGACTAAGGACCACTGCAAATAGACAAGCAGCAATAATGGTTTTCTCTTCTACATCTAATAACAAGTAACTAACCTCTGCCTCGAAGCTGGAGGTGAGGTCCATCTCAGAGTCCCACTCATCGTCCCAATCAGGCTCTGTACAAGACACAATAGAATAGATTTGGGAGTCCATACAATTCTGCACAATACTGTATGCTTCAGTGCAATTGTATTATCAATAGAGAAGCTCTTCTAAGCTCTGATTCAGTCTGCATGTCATACCCTGCCTCTTCCTGAAGATGAAGTTCTTTATGCGCCTTATAATCGACCACATTTTCATTCTCAATGCTACAGCTGACTAAACCCTTTTGAAGATGGTGCAAGGCTTTATATACCCATCGATCAGCCATGTGCCTGAAATCCAGCATTCTGATTAGTTGGGTTAGTCACTTGACTTCCATTGAGCTATGTGATTGACTAGTGTATAGCCTAAGTCTTCACACGTATTATATGGACTCGTATTTTGCTACTGTATTGCGTTTTACACTGCATGTACAAGTATAATAGGTACCTTTCAACTTTAATCAGTACAGTGACCAACTTGAACCACCCAAGCATCACATGATGAAGTCTAAAAATTTCCAAATAAGGCAATAGGCTTTAAAAACTGACCCAATGCGAGAAAAGCCCAAGGTGCTAAAAGCCTACTATTGTTTGTTCTTAGTATTAAATTTGATGACTGGCTTGTGATGATACTAGAACATGTAGCTATGCTACCTTACATAATAAGTTAAAAGGCCAGCCAGCCATCAGCCACGCCCCTCTTTTGGAAGGTTACATTATGTGACCTTTGATTGGCATATTATAATATCTATACTTTCATAGAGTTATTTACCAGCTGCAAATAAAAACTCATTTATTTCTTGGCAATGTCTGAGTGGGAATGGTGGATGAGGAGGGAGTGGCAGATGAGGAGATGGAAGGGGAGTGGCGGTTGAGGAGATGGAGGGGGGGGAGTGGCAGATGAGGAAATGGAGGGGGAGGGGCGGTTGTGGAGGAGATGGAGATGGAGGGGGGAGTGGCAGATGAGGAAATGGACGGGGGAGGTGGCAGAGAGGGATGGAGGGGGAGTTGCAGATGAGGAGATGGAGGGGGAGTGGCAGATGAGGAGATGGAGGGGGAGTGGCAGATGAGGAGATGGAGGGGGAGTGGCAGATGAGGAGAGGGAGAAGGAGTAGTGGTGGATGAGGAGATGGAAGCATCAGAGAGAAGGTCTTGATTACACTGTTCTTCATGCCACAGGATTTTAAGCCCAGTAAGTGCTACCAGTTTCCCCGTAGCCTGGCTCATGGAGAATATGATGACCATTATAACATGGAAACTGTTTAATCCTGTGTCTCTATCCTACTCCAAAGGTCACCTCTGTTGGGTCGCTCGCTCGTCGTGACGTGGAGAACCTCAACCAGTGGACAGCCTGTGATTGCTGCCACCAGAGTCGCATAAATTAAAGGACGGATCCCACAACGTATTGCGCCTTTTGAGTTTAGTATAATTGTTACGACTGAAATGCCACGTGGAGGAGTTTATATATCCAACGGCTCACGTGACACTCCCACAATAAACACAACAACCAACACATCGCTATAAGTTCCAAATATGGACACAACACATATCTCGTAAAACTTAACATCACGCACACCTTTAATTCCATTACACGCACACTTAGCAATAATGACATACAACAACATAATGATATAGCACACGCATAGTTCGTTCATCTCCCTCGTCCATGTTCATGTGGGCCTTGGCTTGATCTTAGGCCCACATCTCCCCCTCCCTCAAAGAGACGGGTGACGTCGTCACAGTCCGACACGTTCTCTGCCTTCTTAGTCTTCTCTTTGTCAGATCCACACGTAGACACCTCTCCAGGCACGCACTTGTTCGACATCTCAGATCCTTGCACATCCACTGCAAAACATCTACTTAAACAGTCAGCAACAACGTTCTCTACACCTTTTCGGTACACGATCTTGAACTTGTACTCAGATAACTTGAGCGTCCATCCATATAGCCTCCTGTTCTCTTGCTTGTTTGTCATCAGGTTGACCAGACCCTTGTGGTCGGTATAGACTATGAACTCCTTCCCAAACAGATAATATGAGAAATGCTTCACAGCTTCGTAAATGGCTAGCCCCTCCAACTCCTGGGCCGAATACCTCTGTTGAGCTCCTCTCAGCTGGCGTGAAAAGAACCCCGCTGGGACCAGACGTCCATCCCTACAGACGGATAACACACCTCCCACTCCACTTGCACATACATCAGTTTCCAAAACAAAATCATCGTGAATACACGGAACACACAACTGAACAAAATCACACAATGACTCACATAGACCCTGAAAGGCCCGCCGCATCTCTCCAGTCCACTCCAGCCCGCCATCCAAAGTCGCAGACGTATGAGGAGTCAGTACAGACGAAAACTGATGGAAGTCCTTCACGAACCTCCGGTAGAACCCCACCATACCGAGGAATCCACGCAACTGCTTCCTCGTGGATGGGAGCGGATGCTCCCTAATAGCTTTTACCCTCGCTTCCGGGACCGAGACTACACCACCACCAATCAAATGCCCCAGAAATTCCAACTTCACTTTCCCAAATTCACACTTTTTTAACTTACACCTCAACCCTGCTTCCTGCAACGCCACAAACACCTCTTCCAAATGTTTCAAATGCTCCTCCCACGACTTCGATACCACCAACACATCATCTATATACACACGACTAAATCCCAAACATTCCTTTAACACCAAATCCATCGTCCTTTGGAAGACGGAGGGGGCATTCGTGAGCCCAAATGGCATCCTGACATAACGGAATTTGCCAAATGGACACACAAACGCCGTTTTATCCCTCTCCGACTCCTTAACTACCACTTGGTGGAACCCCTTAGCTAGATCAATCTTGGAAAGAACAGACCCTTGTCCCACCAACTCATCCATCTCCTCGAAAGACGGAATGAAGTACGGCTCCTTGGTCGTCACCACGTTGAGCCGCCTATAATCGACGCACAGTCGAACACCACCATCAGGTTTCCTGACAGGGACCAGGGGCGAGGCCCAGCAGCTGTCCGAGCGCTCGATGATGCCCTGGCCTTCCAGACACTTGAGTTCAGCCTTGACTTTGGCCCGAATGCCCAGCGGCACAGAGTACGGGGCCTGCCTCACCGGCCCCGCCTCCCCCGTGTCAATCCCCATCTCCACTACTTCAGTCTTCCCCGGCTCCTCCGAGAACAACCCATCAAACTTCCTCCACAGACCATCCAACTCTACCTGAGCATACCCATCGCAAACACCTTCCAATTTGCAACTCGAATCAACACCTTCGTCGATAGCAACGTCCAGACGATTTACATTAAATTCCTCAACAAACTTCCTCAAACTATTTACATGAACCACCTTATTATGTATTCTCTTCCCATCAACAGCGATCCTATAATTTACCTCACCTTTACGTTCCACAACCACATATGGGCCCTCCCAGGAATCGGAAAGCTTGCTAGTCCTCCCAGGCACCCGATACAGAACCTTCTCACCCACTTCAAAAGTCCTCAACTTGGACCCACGATTCAGGTAAGCCATCCTGCCCACCTTCGCCACTGCTGTCTTCAGAGCCGCCTGATCCCTCACTAGATCCAGACGCTCAGCCAACTTCAATACCCATTCACTAGTACTACCCTTCAACTCCTCATCCCCTTCAACCAAGCAAAAATACAGAACATCAAGGGGGGTTTTAACCCTAAAACCATACACAAGGTCAAATGGGCTGTGCCCAGAGTCTGCATGTGGCATCTGCCGCAGAACAAACAGAGCCAAGGACACAAACCCAACCCAATCTGCCTCTTCGTTGATGCATTTGCCCAAAATGGCTTTGAGGGTGCCATGCATCCTCTCCACCACCCCGTTTGACTCAGGGTGATATGGAGAGGTGCGCACCCGCTCTATCCCCAACAAGCCACACAAGCTCTTCATCACCTTGCCCACGAACTGACTTCCCTGGTCCGTTAAGATCTTCTCAGGGATGCCAGTACGCGAAAAAATCTCCCACAAAGCCTCCGCCACCACCTTAGCCGTGATAGAACGCAGAGGCACCGCCTCAGGCCACCTGGTGGCAAGACAAACGTACGTGAGGATGAACCTGCAACCACCCTTGCCCTTCGGAAGAGGCCCCACCAGATCTATGGCTACATGCTCAAAGGGCTCGGAGAGAATCGGTCTCTCCACAGCCGGGGCTTTCCGTGGCACAAACTTGGATTTCTTCTGGCAGGTGGGGCAAGCCCTGCAATGCCCCAACACTTCCTTGGCCATACCAGGCCAGATAAACCTCTTACTGATCATCTTCAACACCTTTTCTCCACCCAAGTGACCTCCTTTCTCGTGGCCCAACAACAACAACACTGCTTCTCTAAACTCCTTCGGCACCACAACAACTTCAACTCTTTCCTCCCAATCAACAATCATCTTCTTTACCACGACTCCATTCTTCCAGCTGAACCCACGTTCTTCTCTATCTGCTAACTGTCTCCATGTATTGATACTAGCGTCAGCTGACTTAGCACTTTTGAACTTCTCCCCATCATTCCCACACAACATCGGACCAATGTCCTTGATCAACACACATGAACCAGCATCTCCATCATCTACACACTCCTGCAACATCCCAAATTCTCTAGGCACACAATCATCCACTGAGTCATCATCCGCAGGTACGTCGTCCACATGCACAACCTCTACCTCCATCCCAACAGGACTTTCCTCTTGCCTTGGACCTGCCTCTTCCTGGACAACCGGAGCAACTTCTTCCACCACATCCTCAATCACTTGCTCGGCTGACTCCTCAGCATCATCATCCTCCACAGTGCACCACAAATCATCTTCATTTAACTCAATCTCGCACTCATCTAGCTGCATCTCCTTATTTGCCTGAGCTCTCGTTAACACTTGCAACTTATAATCGTCACCTTCATTCCTCAACTTAGCCTCAGCTATAGCCTTCCCAAACAGAGCGCATTCTTCAACATTACCCAAACAAAACGGAATAATACACATATCATCACTGTCATTCTCCACAATCATTGCAAGCTTAGTTACAACTGAACCTACTATCAGAAATTCCACCTTAGTACTGCAGAAGGTATCCGCCTCACCTACAGCACCCGATACTCTAATGTCACCGCAATCCTCAACGTCGAAACCCACCAAAGACCTCTGCACCAGAGTCTATCAAAATATGACACTCCTTGCCGTTAACACTACCATACACCACATTATCCTTTACAACTTTCCCAGCACTTAATCTCGAATTCTTAGAGGCAGGCACAGGTTTCGTACCTGACCCAGTCGTCTTCTTGTTGGGGCAGTCTGGCGACTTATGCCCCTCCTTGCCACAGGAATAACACTTCACCGGTCTATCCGTAGCACCACTATCACCACTATCACCATTAGTCACCTTCTTGGGACATGCCACAGCCCTGTGGCCCTTGTCACCACATGAGAAACACACAATACTACCACCGTATCCACCATTACCATACCCATGACTACCATAACCGTACCCAGGACTACCATAACCATAACCACCATACTGTTTACTCCCACCATTTCCATCACCTTGACTAACATTCCTTTGATAACTACCACTTCTACCACTACCACTGCCAGACCCATATCCACTCACTCTGGGACGGTAAAATTACCGGGCTGTCTGCCAGCAAGCCACTCCTCCCAGGCCACCATCAAGTTCTTCATCGTCTCTATCTTCCTACCCCGAAGGAAGACGCGTCCATCTTGGGGCATGACGAATCTGGTGTAGGCTAGAGCGAGATCCACCACACAGTCTTCTTTTGACGTACCCCGCTGGAGAACTCCTCTACACAATCTCTCTATGAACTCTGTAATCTGGCCAGCAGTTAAAGTTTTCAGGGTCTCACATCTATCCTCGAACAACTTGAACCCATACGAAACTGAATTCTCACCAACCGCCAACAACAACTCTGACTTGACTTCATCATACGACCCTCCATCCGATCTTGCCTGCGCAATCCTAGCACACAGCCTGTCAGGCAGGTGTGCCGTCAACCTCTCCAACCACGAGTCCTCTTCAATACCACAATCCACCATGATCCTCACAAATTTTGTCAGATACCCAACCAACTGTGTACCCTCCTTGTAACTCCCCAAACCTTTCAACAATTCGATTCTCAACTCCCTCTTCTCCGCTTTCTTCTCCCTTGTAGCTCTTGCTTCCTCATCTACCTCCCTCAATTGTCGAAATAACTCCACCATCATGTTTTCGGCCTCTGCCTGACTTCTTCCAAGCAACTCAATCGTACGATTCTGTGACTCCAACATCCTCCTGTCTGCTTCACTCTGACGAGTAGCATTAATTTGGTTCAATGACGACACCAACTTACTCAACTCACCAACACCCAGGGTCGGCGCCTCACCAGCAGCCAGACCCGCACCTCCACTATGCATACCCTCACTTCCCGAGCTCTCCGTACCTAAGTACCCGCTGTGGTTTAACCCGTGACAATCCTTACCCCCTAATACACCATCTTCCTCAACCCTCACATCATTACTCACATCCGCATTCTTCCGCGCCTCCACCCAAGTCTCACACGAACGATTAACAGGGGCTGACATCCTGTCCACCTTAGTAGATGCATCCATGCTTCCATGCCCAGCCTCCATTTACTCTTCTGTTACGCTGTCCAAGTCAGGCTCCACGTACGAAGCTACTGTAGGCAACCGCGTATAATGGGGCGACCTCTCTGACATCACAGGTTTATGACTAGGCTTGAAGGCAGGATCTGCTGCCGTTGACGCAGGAAGTTTTCTCTGTACTGCCCTCCTCTCAGTCTTTGACTCCGGCATAACTGGCTAGAGATGAAGAGATTGGCAGACCTACAGAGACACACAATAAAATACAAAAGCAAATGACGATTCCAATCAGAACACAAGATAACCACACCACGAAAGAATAAAAGTAAATGAAATTCCAAACGGTTACAATCGATAACAATACCACAAATGACCACAAAACCCAGAGTTCGAGAAGTGTTTGTAGTAGGGAACGAATTCCACTGGTTCAAAGACGAATCTTGGGGTTTCGACCTGCCGTAGAACGTATTCTCCAACAGAACCGCTACCGCTGTCACCTATTGTTGGGATTCGACCTGCCTAGAACGTATTCTCCAACAGAACCGCTACCGCTGCCACCAATTGTTGGGTCGCTCGCTCGTCGTGACATGGAGAACCTCAACCAGTGGACAGCCTGTGATTGCTGCCACCAGAGTCGCGTAAATTAAAGGATGGATCCCACAACGTATTGTGCCTTTTGAGTTTAGTATAATTGTTACGACTGAAATGCCACGTGGACCACGGAGTTTATATACCCAACAGCTCACGTGACACTCCCACAATAAACACAACAACCAACACATCGCTATAAGTTCCAAATATGGACACAACACATATCTCGTAAAACTTAACATCACGCACACCTTTAATTCCATTACACGCACACTTAGCAATAATGACATACAACAACATAATGATATAGCACACGCATAGTTCGTTCATCTCCCTCGTCCATGTTCATGTGGGCCTTGGCTTGATCTTAGGCCCACAACCTCGCCTATCATCATAGCCTCCTTCATGCTGACTGCTCGGTCTAATTACACTTGCCCCCTAATCTACACCCCATGCTTATTCCACCCCATGCTTATTCCCCCTAATCTACACCCCATGCTTATTTATTTCCCATTACACCCAGGGTTTCATAGAGGGGGGGGGGGAAACCTGGGATATCCCCCCCCAAAAGAAAATTTCCCCCCCCAAAGATTTTGCTCATTCAATTATTTAATAGATTTGAATTTCATAATAGCAATACCATAAGAACAAAGACACGTTAAATAAAGTCACTCTTAAAGTATGATTCTATGATTGCTTTGTTTGAATATATCTAATATTTCACTAAAGTTTATTTCGTTCAGTTCAGGACCTTCAATGGCAATTCTCATTAACCGTGCCAAGTTCTGTTCTGTCAGCCGGCTTTGTAATCTAGTTTTTATGAGTTTCATTTCACTAAAAGATCTCTTAGCTGTGGCTGTACCAACTGGAATCGAAAGCATAATGTCAATCAGTTTAAACGTCTCTGAAAAAATTCCCGTGTAAGCAGCTGAACGTTTCAGTTCTTCTAATACTTCTTGGAACTCTGGTGCTTTCTCCAGTGATTTTGACTTCATAATTTCATCTCTTTCTTGAAGCAATGCTCTCTTGAATATAGCCCACTCTGATATTAAATCGTCCTTGTTTAGCAGAGGTGTTGAGGAATAAGGAGGGAAAAGTTTATTAACTCTACAAAATTTGTTAGCTCTATGTTATTTGACCTGATTTTCATTGCAATTCTGCTTTTTTTGACAATATCTTTGAAGAATAATTCTGGATTGGATGTGGGAGGTGGGGGGAAGGGGAGAGAAGTTTTTCGTATGTCCCCTCATTAGATTAAACGCTGTTAAATATATTACATTTACTAGTTTCATTGAAGTACTTAAAACATCAGGACTGTTTCATACAATCCCAAATTTCCCCCCCCTAAACGCAAATCCTGTATGAAACCCTGTACACCCCATGCTTATTCCCCCTAATCTACACCCCATGCTTATTCCCCCTAATCTACACCCCATGCTTATTCCCCCTAATCTACACCCCATGTTTATTCCCCCTAATCTACACCCCATGCTTATTCCCCCTACCTTTCCTGTCTCCTATTGACTGTCCCCTATGTACTTCCGCAGCATTCTTGCGGAGTGGTTTAGCCAAGGTGGCCGCCGGAGGCCCCTCCCCTAAGCCAATCTGTGCAGGCTCGGGGCAATTATATGGGGTAGGGCAGATGCCCCATTTAATCCCGGCAGCATATGTAGGTTATCACGGTGGGCAGCAGAAAGCTGCCCGCCGGAATGCAGCAAACAAGTAGATAATAATAATAGTAAGCAAAAATAAACTACAACCAGACATTAGAACATAGCTACTGTAGTCTTTATATTGTGACGGAAGAACTTTAAACTGCTTACATAAGTCTTTCAAAGAGGGACACCCGCCTTGAGGGCAGGGACACTTGTCCCTCCGATTGCGCTTAGTGTCCCGTGTTAGGATCAGTCGCTACGTTCTAAATTAGATAGGCGCTGTGCAGCTGTCGTAAACTACCATTTTTAGTGTCCCTCAGGCCCTAAGTAGCGCCCTCACTGTGCTTGGGGACGTTACAACCTAGGGCCTTCGGGACCCTAAAAACAGTAGTTCCCTCAGAGGCAGTGCCTAACTATTATCCTGTCTCATATCCTGTGGGACCACTATTCTGCTGCCAAAAATGAGTAAATCCTGTGCCATAGTAAGGTCACCACGTATTTGCCAGTATTTCCGAACCTCTCCTTTGATTTTATGTTTGTCTGGCCAGCCTGACCGACAGTATTCCATCAGTTGGGAACATACAGGATCCTTTGCCTGAACTTGACGAAATTCGTTCAGACGATCATCGTGGGCTGGGAGTGAAGATACTACTGACTGGACAAAATTTTCCACTTCTTCTATCTGAATACTATCCTGAACATTAGGAAGAGGAGCACGCGAAAGTGCATCTGCAAGGCACAATTGTTTCCCAGGAGTGTAGTGAATGGAGTACAAAAACTAGGTCTCCTGTAACTGCAGCTACTGTTTTGGACAGACAGTGTTTCCTGAAGTGACCTTTACGATTACACTTGAGGCAGATAACATCTCTTGCTGGGCATTGCTGGATCGAATGTGACTCTCCTCCACATCTTCTGCATCTGTTTCCTGAGTGTCTCTGTCTTTGATGCCTGGACTGGCTGGAACTCCTCTTGTAACTAGATTGCTGCTTTCTTCCACCTCTTGGCGTTACACTGTCCAGTGTACTTTCATCAAATTCTTTAGAACTGATTCTTGCTCTCTTACTGCTTCTTTTTGCGTAATAAGTCGTTTAGCCTTTCCCAAGGTTAGATCTGACTCCATCTGTAGACGTTGAGATAAAGTTTTGTCTCTAATTCCTACCACCAGCCTATCACGGATCATTTGATCCTTCATGTCGCCAAACTCGCAGGTGTCCGCCGCCTGATGAAGCGCGGTGATGAAGACTTCGACAGATTCCCCTCGTTCTTGGTACCGTTGATTGAAGCGAGCTCGTTCATAGATTAAATTTTTTTGAACTTGGAAATGGTCGTCAAATTGCTGCAACACCTTTGCATAGTCTTTCTTGTCTTCTTCGCTGATGCCTGTGGCATTCAAAACGTCCTCGGCCTCTTCTCCCATACAATAGAGAAGGGTGCTAATCTGGCATTGTGCTGTTTTTCACTTAAACCAGAAGCCACCCTGTATTGTCGAAAACGGCCTTTCCACTTTCCCCACTTCGGGCTTTTGGAAAGGAAACTCCTTTGGCGTAGCCATGCCACGCTGCCACCATGTACGATCAGGTCGGATTCACTAGTTGTATCAGTATTATCAACCAGCCCCACAGGACACGTTCAATCAGTACATATAATAGTAAATGTATATATAACACAACAATGGGTGAAGGGTTGACACACAACGTAACACATGACAAATGAAAGGTTCAATATTCATAACATGATACTACAAGTGTCACCATTTTTTTATATCATATTTATGGGCTATGCCCTGGATATATTTACCCTGACGCCTACAGCTCAGTATACTTCAATAGTACTAGTGATGTGCTTGAGCACAAATGGCGAGCGAGCCTAAAGACTATACTATTTTTATATGAATGATTTTGACTTCTAACACTGAAGCTACTGAAAATAAGGTCCAGTTTTTAAATTTCGCATACACGGTAAAGGGATTTCAGTGCCATAGTAACAACAAAACAATACACGTTATTTAAAAGTTTTCTTTGTGATATTCTTTAGCTAAGTAGTGATTGTAACACACAATGCTTTGACACAACTGGACATGCACCTACACAGACTTACCTTAGCGGTAGTCTAGTGGACAATGTATTTTCAAGTAAATACTGTTGCGCACGGCTTATATCCATGACAAAGAGCGCATTGACTTACCAGCACCACTAACTCGAATAGAAATGGAAGTCCCTTAAGTTTTTGAGTTTTAACTGCACCCGCAAAAGAATTCAAAACGGTAAACAATTCAATTTCTAGTGTGATACGGGTACTGATCGATAAACCAGAGGATTCTGTTTAGTGCAATTTGGGACGGGGTCAACCACATAACTAACACAAAAACGCGAGGGTCAAAGTACAAAATGACATACATACGTCCATACATATATACAAATAAATAAATAAACTAGTGGTGTGCTTGAGCACAAATGGCGAGCGAGCCTGATAGTTAGGTAACATAAAATGTTACTATTTTTAGCTTACCTCATGCAAACACTATAATAGCAGTTATGACATTTTATTTCAGCAAACAAATACAAAATCACTCTCTTACCTTATTAATAGTAACTTTTGTAGTATCAAACATATGCCATTCTGATAATCTCACTCACCAGTAACTCTTGAACAAGCTCTCGGCTACGATAAAAATAAACCAGTGTTATTATTTGTAATTTTAGCCAACAAATATGGAATTACTACTTACATCACTCTTGAGTATTGATAACTTCTGTAGTATCAAATTGAAGTTACTTTGACCATCTGAATTACCTTGAATTCTTGACAACAAGCTCTCACCTACAAAAACAAAAGACAATCAATTTTAGCACACAAATACAAAATTACTTTCTTACCTCATTTTCTTGAGCAGTGGTAACTTTGTAGTACCAAATTTGAGCCAATCTGACTATTTGAATTTACCAGTCACTGTTGACTAGCTCTTAGCTACAAAAAAAAGAAAGGCCAGAGTAAATTTTGCATATTTAGCTAACAAATATGGAATTGCGTACTTATCTCAGCTTCCCTCGAGAAGTAGTAGCTTCCATAGCATTAATACTACGGCATTCTGACTACCAACGGCTCTTGACAACCAACAACCGGCACTCTCGTATCCCCCCATAAAACGGCGAAGTTTTGAAATTAAGTCTGGAAAAGGGTCTTCAATGCCATAGTAACCTGTCGAATCAACTTTTTGTGTCTTGAAAACAAGCGTTTTAGCAGGAATTTTCTCATACTTTGGAGCTTAAGTATAAAGTAAGGTTTGCTTAATGCTGTAGTTTCAGAATAAACTGGAGTCAAGCCTAAATAGCCGTGTTTTTAGGAGAAAAAAGTTCCCCGCGCGCGCGTTTTAAGAGCATACGTACCATCCATACATACATACATATATATATATAACATATACCCGATTTTGCATTATCCACCCCTAATACTGTCTCGCTCGCTTCGCTCGCTCGCCAACAAACATCCCCGATTTTCAATTGTGTTACCCCTGTAAGTGTCTCGCTCGCTCACCGATTATTTCTCATGAAGCCAATGTTCACTTCAATGAAACTAACCCTAAAATGTGTTTAGTCAATTTAGGGACACTCTTTTAATGGGGTACTTGGAGTACTTTAACACAGGGAACCCACCGTGTTCTTGAAATACTGGGGCTTCATTTGGAAGTATTATTGTTGTTGTTTTTGTGATTGTTGTGGTTGTTGTTTTGTGCTCTTAGCCAAAATTAATGCTGAAAAAGCCCAGTCCTACATACTTAATTACTCACTGTCTGACTGCCACCCACACAAACTTATTACGACATCTGTACACACACACACACACACACACACACACACACACACACACTTACTCCAGGGGTATGATGGATGAAAACAATGAACAATTTGTGGCATACTTTCTTCCTGCCTACGATACAATGGTCAAGAGAAAGGAAGACCAGAGAGCTGGAGTATCATACGCAGAAGATGAGGAGTGAGCCAGCTGGCCTGTGTAAACTTGTCATGTTCATACTTCTTGTGTTGTTGTTGTTGTTGCTGCTGCTGTTTGTAGATATGAATACAAGTTAACTCGAGAGTATAACTGGAATGTGAAAAACAAAGCCAGCAAAGGATATGAGGTAAGGTGTGGTCATATATAAAACCACAATCTTGCATAGGCTCATTACCAAATTGAAGGTCTTAACTAACCATTGTAAAATGTCTTCACATACAATATTTTATTAGGAGATGTATTTCTTCGTATCAAGACCTGGTCAAGGAATGTTCTATAACGAGATTGAGACAAGGTTAGTGAACTACTTTATACCGACTAAGAAGTGGGTGGAGTCAATTTTTATTGATATGCAGGGTTCGCCTAAGTAAGCGGCGAGGAAAATCTGCTAAGTCAGCAATGAACTCCAAGCTAGTGGTTAGGCATCGTGAAATGACAGAAGATGAGTTGTATGCCCAGGTAATAACCATGAACTGTGTTGCTATGCTCATGTGTACCCAGGTATGGGTTGCTATGCTCATGTGTCAGGTAATGGCATGTTCTGTGTTGCTATGCTCATGTGTGCCCATGTATGAGTTGCTATGCTCATGTGTGCCCATGTATGAGTTGCTATGCTCATGTGTGCCCATGTATGTGTTGCTATGTTCATGTCATGTGTGCCCATGTATGAGTTGCTATGCTCATGTGTGCCCATGTATGTGTTGCTATGCTCATGTGTGCCCATGTATGAGTTGCTATGTTCATGTCATGTGTGCCCATGTATGAGTTGCTATGCTCTTGTGTGCCCATGTATGTGTTGCTATCTCATATGGCCCATGTATGAGTTGCTATGCTCATGTGTGCCCATGTATGTGTGCTATTTTCATGTCATGTGTGCCCATGTATGAGTTGCTATGCTCATGTGTGCCCATGTATGTGTTGCTATGCTCATGTGTGCCCATGTATAGGTGCTATGTTCATGTCATGTGTGCCCATGTATGAGTTGCTATGCTCATGTGTGCCCATGTATGTGTTGCTATGCTCATGTGTCAGGTAATGGCATGTTCTGTGTTGCTATGCTCATGTGTGCCCATGTATGGTTTGCTATGCTCATGTGTGCCCATGTATGTGTTGCTATGTTCATGTCATGTGTGCCCATGTATGAGTTGCTATGCTCATGTGTGCCCATGTATGTGTTGCTATGCTCATATGTGCCCATGTATGTGTTGCTATGTTCATGTCATGTGTGCCCATGTATGAGTTGCTATGCTCATGTGTGCCCATGTATGTGTTGCTATGCTCATGCGTACCCATGTATGAGTTGCTATGCTCATGTGTGCCCATGTATGTGTTGCTATGCTCATGCGTACCCATGTATGAGTTGCTATGTTCATGTCATGTGTGCCCATGTATGAGTTGCTATGCTCATGTGTGCCCATGTATGAGTTGCTATGTTCATGTCATATGTGCCCATGTATGAGTTGCTATGCTCATGTGTGCCCATGTATGTGTTGCTATGCTCATGTGTGCCCATGTATGTGTTGCTATGCTCATGTGTGCCCATGTATGAGTTGCTATGCTCTTGTGTCAGGTGATGGCATGTTCTGTGTTGCTATGCTCATGTGTGCCCAGGTATGTGTTGCTATGCTCATGTGTGCCCATGTATGAGTTGCTATGTTCATGTCATGTGTGCCCATGTATGAGTTGCTATGTTCATGTCATGTGTGCCCATGTATGAGTTGCTATGCTCATGTGTGCCATGTATGTGTTGCTATGCTCATGTGTGCCCATGTATGAGTTGCTATGCTCATGTGTGCCCATGTATGAGTTGCTATGCTCATGTGTGCCCACGTATGAGTTGCTATGCTCATGTGTGCCCATGTATGTGTTGCTATGCTCATGTGTCAGGTAATGGCATGTTCTGTGTTGCTATGCTCATGTGTGCCCGTGTATGAGTTGCTATGCTCATGTGTGCCCAGTCACTATTTTTCCATTTTCTCTCTCTTCATTTGTTGTCATTTCAGGAGACTCGTCTGACTCAGTTGATGCCAGTGCTGCCGGAGGAAGGGGAGGAATGGGGAGCCGAAGAAGATGAGGAAGCTGGCAACAAGATAGACACCAGTGCTGCTGCTGCTGCAGAAGATAAGGAAGGGAATGAAGATGATGAAGAAGCAGAGATGAGCAGTCAGGAGGAGGAAGAGGAAGAAGAGGAGGAGGAGGAAGACGATGATGACGAAGAAGGAGGAAGTGAATCTGATGAGGAGTTCCAGCAAGCCTTTGGTCTTGGTGATGAGGACGATGATTGATTTACAGGCTCATCTCAGGTGACTGGTCATGTGACTCTCATGTGATGACTTCTTGCTCATCATTGCATCATTACACTATTCTCACTTTTCTAATTTACTATTTTCCCTATGCATTCTTTCTTTCAGTAATTATGTAAGCCATTTAACTTAAATAATAATAATAATAATAATAATAATAATAGTAATCAGGGATTCATACAGGGGTTTTTTGCTGGGGTGGGTGGGAATTTCAGGGCTCTCATAGCCTATATGAAACCCTGGTAATGTTAATAATCTGTATGTCAGATGTTAGAATTTTTTTAAGTAGCACATTTTACAGGGCTATTATACAGCTGTTGTTGTTTTTTGTTGTTATTTTTGTTTAATTATTTATTTATTTTTGCTGGGGTTGGAGTTTATTGCACAATTAGCAAATTAAACCTGGAAGCTCTCTCCCTCCCTCCAGTGCCTCAACCTCAGGTGACACAGTAGGTAGTCTAATATTGTTTTACCTGATGATCAAATTTTTATCTTATCTACAATTAACTACAATATTAATCATATAAGTTCACACAGCTGTTGTGTTTTTAATCAAACATGAAACTTGAACAAAGAACAAAAAAAAAAAGTTAAATAAAAATATATAATAATAACAACTAACAAATACTGCTAACTGAATAGGTTAGAGTTTTGCTCATAATATGCTACTATGAAAGACTAAAGCTTCTCCAGCGTCTAGTGACACTTGAGAAAGTGTCACTGATCCTGTATGATTTGTTGTGGATAAGTAAATCTGCACAGAAGAAGGGAATCCCACGGCCGAACTGAGATCTACGGTTACGTGATTTACCGAAAAGTTTACCACTACCATAAAGTTCTGGCCACTCCCCCCACTCTGTCTGACATAGGCCAGGACTTCTGTGGAATTCATGACGGTAGTGTATCCTGAATTGGTAAAGGCGGGCATAGTTCTGAGACCAGCCAGTGCTCGATACAGAGTCAACATTGATGTCTTGTCATTTGTTTCCACCTGCACATTAACCATCGTGTAATTGTCAGCAATTGGCAGCCACGGGTTGGAGTTGTTTGTAAATCCGGCCTGGGGTCCACTGGTCCATTGCATGGGAGTCCTCTCCTTGTCTCTGTCTCCATACAAATCTTGCCTCTGGCTATCGGGCACGTCTACATTGGTCATCATAATCTCCTCTCCGTAATATGTGGTCGGAGTGCCCGGAAGAGTCAACAGAAGGACGTTGAGAGCTCGCGCAAGGTACTGTGGTGCCTTGGAGGCTATCCGGTGGTTGTCATGGTTTCCGAGCACCCAATTGGGCCAACCCCCAGGAGGCATGTTTGTCAACCATTTCTTAACAATATTGTCCACATTGATCCCGGTCCAATTGTTGTTGGTGAGAAGAAAGAAATTAAAAGGAAAATTAAATTCGTCCAAGTCTTGACCGTAGTACATCATTATGGTGCTGACAGACTCGTAAGCCTCGCCCACCATAAACCTGTCTCCGGGATAGCAATCGAGAACCTTCCTCCAGCCTCTGATGACGTCATGAATGCCCATGTAGTTACGAGTGTAACTGTGAATAAGGTAATCGTAGCAACCTGTCCCGCAGTCCTGCCCGTGGTTAGGATTGATTGGTTCGTCTCTCAGCTGGGGATCTTCCAGTAAATGAGCCACAGCGTCTATACGAAATCCGTCCACGCCTCTGTTGAGCCAAAATTGCAAAACATTCTCAATAGCCAGCACAACTTCTCGGTTACTGTAGTTTAGGTCCGGCTGGAATTCTGAGAACTGGTGCAGATAATACTGGCCGGTGATGTTGCACTTCGTCCATGCCGAACCTCCAAACACAGCGATCCAGTTGTTGGGCGGAGAGCTGCCGTTGTTTCTGCCGTCGGCCCATACATACCAATCACGCTTGGAGCTGCTCATGCTTTGACGGCTTTCTACAAACCAGGGGTGCTCGTCTGAGGTGTGGTTTGGGACAAAGTCCAGCAGCAAATGCATTCCTTTACTGTGCAGTTCATTCAGGAGCATGGTAAGATCTGCCAGATTACCGAACAAAGGATCTATGTCGGTGTAATTTGAAATATCGTAACCATTGTCTCTTTGAGGAGACTTGAAGACTGGGCTCAACCATATGGTTTTAACACCAAGTGAATTCACATATCCGACACGGTTGATGATTCCTACCAGATCTCCGTTGCCGTCTCCATCACTGTCTTGGTAAGATCGTGGGTATATTTGATAGATAATGGTGGTCTTCCACCATTCCATACTTGATGGAGTTGGAGTTACTGCAGTAGCCTGTGAAGTTGCCTGGGAAACTGAAGGAGTTGAAGTAGTCTTTGAGGTAGACTGAGGAACTGAAGTAGCAGGAGCAGAAGTTGTGGCATTGAAGTCACGTGGGGGCTGGGCATCTTTCTTGAGAATGGTGAACTCCACAGTCACAGCTATGGCGACACCTAGCAATATTATGAATATCGCAGCACCGAATCCAAGGACTATGAACCAGATGCAGCGTTTGGATTTTTTGTTAGAAAATTTTTCTGTAAAGGAAACTTTATGCTGCTCCTCTTCCATCTTGGTAGGTAAAAACACGTCCTCCCCATCTTCATCTACTCCCATGTCCTCTTCAGAAATCAGAGCTCTGTTGTCGGCCATCTCTCCGTTTAGCTAAACAGACAGCACGCAGACAGCCCCACCCTCTTTTTTTTTTCTGGGTTTTATGCATTTCAAATAATGCTCACCTTCCTAAAAGTAAACGCGGGAATTTACGTTCTTCCAACAACTCCCTTTGCTAAGGTTTCTCTAGCTAGTTGGTGGTTTTTAGTACGCATCCTCCCTACCCACTTTTTCCCTCCCCACTTTTCTGATGGAAAAGCAGGCTCTCCATTCCAAAAAGGTTAGTGTATAATGCTGGAGTAGTTGTAAAAGCGCGTTTTGATCAGTTTTATTTATTTATTTTTTATTATTTATCTAGTTGTAAGTATATAGCTACTTATGTCATTTGTTTACTAATTGATGGTTCCAGCATGTCGGTGTGTAGGAGGTTAAGTTGACCTATGGTTATGAGTAATGGTATAGCTTCTTAATATCATCCTTCATTGATATTATGCTTCGACACTTTGTTTTTAGCACTTTTAATGAGTTGTTGACAGTAAATGTAGTAGCTAAGGAGCTTATATATTCCAAACAAAAATATATATTCTGAACAAAAATATGTATCATAAGCAATTTAGTCAATTATGTGTGCAGGAAAGAAAAAAAAAGCACCCGGTAACTCGTTCTAACTGCATAAAATCAGCATGCCAAAAGCTCTCTGGTTTGTTTTGTACATATTCCCACCCCACCCCCTTTCAAGTGATATTAGCATATATCACATCTGTTGGAGGATTCATGTCATGTCAGCCGTAGCATTGTGGGGTATGAAGCTAGTTTGAATTGGAAATTTATTTATTGTAAGGGTCATAGTTCACTATTCAGTGAACGTATGAAAGTATATTGATGTACAATGCAGTGTGTCTAGTGTCAAATGTTACTGAGCAGTTGCAGTAAGTGGAGGTTCTATATTTTTAGAATGTGTGCATATACACTGTAATGGAACATGTGATATGAGAAGTGTTTTTGTAAACGTAGCAATGGCAAATATATATATATAACATATGTATATATGCTTTACATTGCCTTTATGTAGTGTATGGATGAATTTAAAGTGTCCACAAACCCAATTCCTTATTTTCACTTTAAAAAACAATTTTTTTTGGTTTGTTTTGAAAATATTTCTATAAAAAGATTTACGACAATAATATAGCGATTTCTCTTTAATTATTTTTTAACTTGGTTGTTCAAAAGAGATAAGTGAACTAGTTGTTATGCCACCATCTTCAACTTTATGGTCAGAAATGAGATTGGTCATGCAAACACTTGATGGGATGCTTAATGATTAATATACATAATAGGAACAGGGAGGACCAAGGGCCCATAAATTATATTAAAAAAAACGGCTTGCATCTTCAAATATTTCATACAGTCCACCAATGGTTGACTTTAAAAAGTTGAAAACCCCGCTAAGAAGTTGTTAGGAGGAATTTCTTGTTGACAGTTCTCCACCTGTTTTGAGATTTATTACTCTTAGTTGTTGTTGTTGTTTTTTAAAGCTTCTTCCTTAGGAGTAGTCTATGTATGTAAGTCTATTGAGTTAAACAATAATGGTAGCTTTAAGAGATTTTGAATGTGACTAGATTGACTCAGCTATACCACCTGAATGTAATAATATACTAACAGTCAAACCTCATTTATCTGGTTGTTCAAGTTGCCAGAACTCAATCAACCAGGAAGGCTTTCTGGACTGTTTCTGTATTATGTAGTACATTCGTACATGTATTTTTCAACTTGGTAGGAAGGGAGGAGGAGCTGGTTCATTTGCACCTCCCCCAACCCTTCCCCACCCACCCACCCCCCTGGCTACACACTACCCAGACAAACAAAGGTTGGGTTGAATATAATACATTAGAACCCGTTGCTGTATATTGTTACTAGGTGTACTAACTTGGTAAGTGTGCACTATTTTTTGCCTTTAGGTATATAAACTGTGCATACTAACCACCCTTGGGGTATTGCTATTTTTGAGTTTTAGTTTAATAGAATAGGCCGGATAAAGCTGTGTGAGGCCTGGATATGATATGTGAGGGTCTACTACCCTCTCATATCCGACCAGCCCTAGTTCGGAAAACTCTCCTGCTGACCGCTCATACCCCAGGAATTTACCATAGCTAGCTGCTTAACTGTTTATCACATAGCAGAGTAGCCCAGGGTAGAGTTAGATCTGGAGATACTGGCAGCTACAATGCTAAAGTAAACTTGCCGGGTGTGCTTCAATTGAATTTTAATTGAATATAAATTTTGGGCCGGAAATTCGCAAATTCGCTTGACACCGCCGTATTTGTGCGAAAATGCTGATAAACCAAGTTGCTAGTGGAAACTGGGCCGGCTTTGGGTAAACGGGTTCTAAAATAGTTAGAGCATGCGCTCAGGTACTGGTGGATTTAGTGCACTAAATCCACCAGTACCTAAGCGCTTATGCTCTAACTATTACGTAGTAATAATAGTAATAGTAATAATGCCATAGGGCTTAGTTATCGGAACATCTGCATACCGAGAGTTGTTCAGATAACTGAACACCATAGAAAATGTATTGTAAACACTAACTGAGGGTGTGGTCAAGCAATTCTTCGTGTTGTGTTTGGGTAATTGAAGTTCAGATGACTGAAGTGGCAGAGCTCTTGTGTGTTTAAGGAAGCAGTCTTGGGTTCGATTCCCGGTGACAGCCAAACACATTTTTTAATTCTGCATTGTTTATAAAAAATGCTAATACAATAATAATAATAATAATAATAATAATAATAATAATAATAATAATAATAATAATAATAATAATGACGATGATGATGATGATATTGGGTATGGGGATGACGATGATGGTGGTTGTGATGGTCATGATGATGATGATAATAAATTATTACTATTGTTATTATTATTATTATTGGAGTTGCACCGATAGAAGATTTCACTGATTTACCGATAACCGATATTGTATCTAGAATTGAGGCCGATACCGATAACAGATAGATATATTCATTGAATTTTGAAAATTTAATTTTTACATAATTAGAAATCATCAGTGCCAGGAACAAAGTAGTGCCAAATTGGTGACCTCTTTTTACACATCATAGTTAAGTTTCTTTGTCTTTACGCCGTCTAAGAGCAAGTAGAACTCATCCGTTCAGTGTTCACGCGGCGAGTACGAAATTTTTCTATCGGTTAATTATATCGGTACGGTGGGTAGTGTTGACGACCGATACCAATATCGAAAAAGTAGGCTGATAAACGATAGACCGATAGATTATCGGTGCAACTCTAATTATTATTATTATTATTATTATTATCATTATGTTTTAAAACAGTTTTTACTATGATTAGGTGAAGCATTGGAGATAAAGTTGAACGGATTAGATTTATGCATTACAATGTATATATTTTTCCAGGTGGTTGCAGGTCAACTGCCCCTCCCCCATCCTCCACTCACTCCGTTCAAACATGAAGAAGAACTGCGCGAGATGAAGAGCAAGCATCCGTCCTTCAACACCACACAAATCAGGAGGTCCAGATACAAGAAACCTGGGATCTCTAAGACCAGGGTTGGCAGCAGTGGTGTGAGAAGTGGGAGAGATAGACCAGCACCGATTAGCTTGAAAGATGTCCTCGCTCAGCCTTCTCTCAAAAATGGAGGTGAAGTCAAGTCTGATGAAGAAAGAGTCACTGATGGAGTGGAAGTAATGGCTACTTCTAGTCTACCTAGCCTGTCTCATAGTCAGAATGCAGAAGAAAAGCCAGAAATTGATGAAGTTAGCCATATCAAAGAAACAGAGGAGGAGGAGGAGGAGGAAGAGGGAGAAAAAATTGAGAACAATGATGAAGATGAGTTGCTAGAAAATGATGATGAAGATGAAATCTTACAATATATTCGTTCCTTACGACGTGCGATTGGAAAAACTATTGTCATTGGTAGACACCGCCTTACCAGTCAGACAGAATCCGAGGAACCAATGGTCACGCCTTCTCACATTGCCAGTGTGAAAGACTTAAAAGCGTTCTCAAGAAAGCCTCCAAGAGGACGGTCAGCTGGACTAGGCAGTGATGAGTTTAAATACGCTATAGCAAAGAGTAGTGGGAATTGGAATCCTTATGAACTCATCTTGGTGAGTGGAGAGAGAGTCAGGTGTCAGGAAGTGTACTTCACCATCAGTGCCTTCAATGTGTCACAGGTTAGAGGGCAAACGTGTGAGCAAGTCACTATTATATGTACGTATACACACTTTTTAATATTTATGCTACCTTTAAAATAAAATTTCCATCCAAACGTGTGAGCAAGTACTATAGCTGCACACATTCTACTGTTAATATAATATTTCCATCCTTACTCCTCAACTTTAGTAGAGCTTTCGTGTAAAGATTCGCTTTTTAGGGACCATATTTTTTTTTACATTTGATGTAGTAGCTACAACCTTGCTAAAACTTGAACACTATACTCGTATCATTTCACCTACTGGCTAAATTTCATATGCCTTTGGCGTAATGGTTTGGTCATATATTACCTAGCAATGTGTCTAAGGTCATGCATGAAATACAATTTTTTTTAAATTTTAGTGCCGCTATAATTTTACATGCTTGAATTATTAATTTTTTTTTTTTTTTTTTGGTAAGTACTATACAATTATAGATTCACAGTTGTTGGCTTACTTTTTTAGATTGAAAAGAGAGGTCACATGACTTCTACGGAGGTACAGCGATGGTTGTGGGAGAGACAGTTGTTTAGTCAACTGATACGTATTCCTTTCTTCCATACTTTCAGGTTAGCCATTAGCAAATGAATTACATATGAAAAATGCTCCTGTAATTATTAACATCACAGCTGAGAATGACAGAACCATTCTAATACAATAATATTACTATGTGAGTTATTTGATTATTGGTAGGGTATTTAAGGTGTTTTCCAGATGGAAGAAATACATCTCCAGGAAAAAATTTAACAAACACAGGTAAGTGTGTATGGCACTGCTTATAATAATTTGTGTCACTAATTCATGCCATTTAAGCTAAACAAACTTAAGATAATTTTTTTTTTTGTCATTGGTAAAATTTAGGGAGGAGCTTCGGGAATCTTTGTTTCTGGTGGACCCATTGTTGCAGTCTGGTCTGGCACAAGTGCAGGACTTGTGTCATTCAGTGTGTGACGTGTCTAGAGATAGTTACATTACCACCGCCAACTCAACAGACCAGTGAGTACATACATCAGGAGAGGAGGGGAACATATATCAATGTGTATATGTGTGTGTTTGTGTGTGTGTTTATGTGTGTTTATGCGTTTGTGTGTTTTTGCCCTTGTGTTTGTGTGTGCTAATGATAGCAGTTCATCTGAGGAGACAGACGAGATATCACTCATCCAGTACAGCACCAGCCACACCCACTCTCTGAAAGATTTCATGGAGCGTCAGAGAAAGCAGTGTGCTCTGGCGAAGGACAAGTTGGCAGGACTCAGGGAGAGAATAGTTTCTCTAGTTGGAAACACAGTGGAGGTGAGGGAGACTTACATATTGTACTTGGATGTGCACACTGCATATATTTGGATTTATAATGTAGAAATCAATTAGATCGATACTATTTTAAGCTAGTTGGGATATTGACTAAGTAAACAATGATCTAATATTATGTTTATCAGTAGAGTAATAATATAACCACATACATTTTGTTTATACAATTTTTTTTGTTTATCTATATACTAATATCTATCCATTATTAGGTTATAATTATCAAGTTCTGACCCTTCATAAAAACTAGATTAAAACTTTCTCACTTAAAGGGGTCTAGAGAGAAGCAAAGGAAAAATGTGAAAAAATCTTAGTTGTCGCCAGGGAATCGAACCCATGAACCCTGGCTTTAGCCACCAGTACTGGGTTTGATTCCCTGGCAACAACTAAGATTTTTTTACACATTTTTCCTTTGCTTCTCTCTAGACCCCTTTAAGCGAGAAAAGTTCAATCTAGGTTATAATTTATATTATGTTGTATATATGTGTGTGAGTAGGTTGTAGGGAAGATGGAGAGAATGCCAGCAGAGACTGAGACAATCACTCGGGACAGCTCTAGTATGTAGTGGGATTTACATAATATGTATTCTTATCTATTCGAGTTGTACAATTTGTATGGAATTGAAACCTTGAATCCAATATTCTAATCAGCAGGTTAAATTTGTTCTCCTTGCAATAGACTAACTTAAAGCTTCTGTTAGGGTGATGATCCATTGGAGCTGGCATATCATAAGCACTGAAGCAAGTTTAGCATGAAGGTTCTGACAGGACAGAATGGGTGCATGTATAACTAGTCTCACTGAGAACCTGGCCCACTAAATAAGCTCCAAGAATACATTCTTATTATTCTGTTTTCTAATGAATTAAATGGGAGTCCATTTTACATGAACGCTAATCTGCAATGAATTATAGTCATAGAAATGATGCAGTCAAAGTCAAATGTTACAATTCATCCTTTACCAATGTTAGTAGAAGTGTTTTCCAGTAATGGTGTATTGCACATAGTCAAAACTGCGAAGATTTTAAATGCACACTGTATGGACATCAAATTTGTATGTTAACTTGCCATCAGAAATACATGTAAATGAATGGAAGCAGATACAGTGAAGGAGACATGCTTACCACTTATGCTTTCATTAACAAGGTGGGAGTTTTGTTTAGCCATGAATTATTGTTGTTGTTTGTACTTTTATTATGCTTGTTTAGTTTCTGCACTTCAACTCATTGAATGGAGATCGACTGCTGATAAGTTGAAAAGGTTTGAGACTGCTTGCTCGAAAATAGTCCAGAGATTACTGCAAACATTAGTCATGAAAGCTGTCAACACACTCAAGGAAGGAATGAGGAGGAGCATCAAGGAAGCCAACGCCCACTGGGTGGAGCAGATAGAAGCTTTCAAAAAGAGCAAGATGGAGACAGTGAGTCAGCCATTCTCTGAGTCCGTGTTGGACCGTGTGGTGATCTTTGTGGATGTGCGGGAGTCAGACGAGGAGGAAGGGCAGGGGAAGAGACATGGGGAAGTGGAGGAAATGGAGGCACAGGCAACTCACTTCACTCAGTTTGTAGCTGGAGTGGACTTTGGTGAGGGTGCAGTTATACGGGGACTTGGGATGGAATCTAAACTGGACTCTTCAATTATGTCGGGTCCAATATACATTTACATACACTTATATTTAGTGAAAGGACACTTTTATTGAAATAAAATATAACAAATATCTGTAAGGTTTAAATCTTGTTATTGTTACTTTAACTTCTCCTTCAATGTGACATTAACCAGCCACTGCATTTTTCATCTTATACTTCTAATGACGTGTGATCCAGTTGGCTGTTTTTATTCTTTCATGACTAAATGATTACTGAATAATGTCTGCAGATTCTTTCACAGATATATCCACTTTAAAAGCGTATGCACTCAACAATGACTCACCAAGCGTTTCCAAAGGCACCAGTGACCCATTGCTGGCCAGCATTCTGAACCCTGTACCCAAACCCTTCAAGCCCATGTGGCTAGTCAGCCTGAAGCTCAAACAAGCAAGAGTCAAAAGCGGCAAAGAAAGGAAAAAATCAAAGAGGAAACCAAGAAGAGAAAAGAAGGTATCTTGCGACATAGTTGTGGAGCCTTCTTTAAATCAATTCCTAGAAGCGTTGGATGCTCTGCTGACGTTATACAATCAAGTCATAACCTGTTTTGTTCCCATCTCAAAAGACCCCAGGATAGAAACTTACACCACGTCAGCCAAATTTGACTTCTTAACCAGACTGGCTGAGGAGAACATGGAGAGGTCAGAGATTGTCCCCGATCCAGAGTGGCCAGATGTGAACTTGGTATTGAGTGATTATTCACCTTATCAGGAGGTGGTGGAATTCATTAGAGCTGCTATCACAGAGACCTTCCAAGAAGTTACCAAGTTATCTGAGGTATTTGATTGTAGAAGGAAATGGGTACAGTATTGACATGGGACAGTTATAGTAATGTAAGTTCTCATTAAGTCTTTTCTATCCTTCAAAAGTTCCATAGCAGTGGTAAAAACCAATATCTGTTGCTGTATCTTTCATTTGGTTGGCACTTCTCACCCACTAGTCTAGCCACTTTTATAACTACAGTTTCTAATGTGCTAAGTCAAGAATGTTATTGTATCATTGATTCACTGTTATGCGCCATAGTTGATAGAAACAACAGAAAAAGTAGTTCCGAGTATAACGAGGCATAGCAGCATAGAATCCCTTCCACCTTAGTACTTATTAAATTAAACTATATATATATAATTATATATATAATTTATACATGTGTATGTGTGCTGGCAATTATGTGGTTATGCGTCTGTGTGTGTGTGTGTGTGTTTATGTGTGGGTAAAGTTGTACTTGTGGTTCACTAAGATGGTGGATCAGTGCACAGCTGTTGACATAGGCAACTCAGACCTGAGCAGATGGTCAGTGGCACACTTTCAGAGAGCTTTATCACTCTACAATGACCAGGTGTGTGTCTGTGTGGGTGGGAGTGCTTTGCTGGGGTCATACATGTATGTGTGCTTTTGTAGTCCTTCATTTAATCTTTCCATGAAGTACTCTAATTTATTACGTAAATACTCTATTTTTCACTTCATGAAGTATACTTGGAGTAATCTTGGTCTCTTTATATATCATAAAGAACTCTACTTCATATCAGCATTACTTATAGCTCATTTTAAATCATAGATTTTTTTACTAGGTCCATGCCATGTCCCACATGGTCACTTCCTTCCTGGTGGGTGTGGTCTTAGTCAGAAGCGATGACTTCCAGAAGGTATGTTTGTCTCACCCAGAGGGACTCTTATCTATCATCAACACAGAGCTTCCTAAACTAGTAGTCTCCATGGGCAACCAGCTATCAGATGACATTAAGGTATGACATATAACTCACAGCTTCAATATTCCATTGGTTGTCTCTCCTATCAGGATGCTACTGGAAAGCTTGTCACTGTACCCACTACGGTCAATGCCTTCATTAATTTCCTCTCGGAGGTGCAGTTGGTGAAGGCTCATATTCCAGTTTTGGGCAGCACGTTGAAGATTATTACCAGCCTTTACAACGTCGCTCAGCATTTTAATGTGCATATTACAGAACAGGAATTGGCACTCTACAAATCTCTATTCCCACTCTACAGATATTTAGAGGTAAGTGAGGCAATTATTCTTTTATTTATATACAATATGTATGTTTTGCATCTATTAATTAGTTTTATTCATGTTTAAACTAACATGTGTCTTTTTTTTTTTCTTTTTCTTTTTTTTTTCTTTTTTGGTAGAGGTGATTTTTTTTTGTAAACAATGCAACAGGTTCCAGTTATGATCATGATAATTATGTTATCATCATTTGTATCTTCTTATCGTATTGGGTGTGAATAGACTGATATAATACAGTCTCTGTCTGTGTACAGTCTGCAGTTGTGCTGGCTCAAGCTACCAAGTCTGAGAACGTGCAGTCATTCACTGCAGACGTCAAAGTGGAGGTACGTAACAAATCAAACCTTTAATTAATAACTTTCATTACTGTGCCTAAAGTTAGTCTCTATGTTTAGCTGAGAATTTAATATCCCAAGGCAATCATATGATCATGTAGCCATTGCTTGTTCATTGAATTATATTGTTGTTGTTGTTGTTGTTGTTGTTGTTGTTGTTGTTGTTTTTTGACTGTCTAGGTTACAGCACTACTTCATAAAGCCAGAGACATCAAGAACCGACTAGAGTCTTCTTCCTGGACGGACGATTCTGATTATCTGTCTTCCAGGAAGCAACTCTCCAGACTAGCTGAGCTCAGGACAGAGCTGGACAGTATCACTGATAGGGTTCAACTACTGCAAGACTATCACAATGACTTCAAAGCCATCCCTACCACTAGGTTGAAGTATTACCAGTAAGTTTAAGCACTGACAGACAGCATTCAATATGGGAGCACAGTGCACATAGTATGTAGCAGGTATCATGGGTTGTTTGGTATTTTGATTTTATGGCAAGTAATTGTTGCTCATGCTAAATTTGCTATTAACTGCAATAAGCTGGAAATGGTTACAAACAATTTCAGTGTAGAATAATTCAAATATGGTTTAAATGTTGTTGTTGTTTTTTATTAAGTTATGTATTATTGCAACAGTATACACCCTTTCATAAATTTATAAAAAATCCAACACTAATTTTCATCAAGTCTTTTTATTTTTTCAGCGTGGAAGGATCAAGTACTTTGTGGAGTCCAGAGGACGTCATGAAAGAAGTGTTGTCTGTGCAGGACATGTTGATTCTGAAGAATCAGCTGTTCACTCTCAAGGAGGAATGGGAGACCAAGGGTCAGAAGTGGTCGTCAGTTCCCCTGGTGACGGTGCATGTGGGCCAGGTACAGAGAGAAGTCGTGAAGCTCATCAAGAAAGTAGAGTTTCTTGAACAATGTAAGTTGTGAACTTAGTGCATTTGGTTTATGTAGGGGCGTTACTTCATCATGGTAAGTTTTCTGGAAGTGGTAATGCAGTACTTGCAGTCTCACCAACTTATGATATTGGGTAAGCATGCTGTACAGACTGAATAAAACTTTGAGTTATACACTAAGTTTTATTTTTAAAAAGTTTTATGATTTTATATAGTTCTAGAAATGCAGCTATTTTAAATCCTTGGTCTGAATTTTCCCAACATCATAAAGAAAAAATACAAAAACAAACAAACAACAACAACAACAACAACAACAACAACAACTAGGCAGAACAATATGTGCTGATTGCTTGGGTATAACATTATTTAAGACTCTCACTAATGAGGGATTGTGTTTATCTTAGTCATGAACATTCTATCAATTGGTAATTCTTAGCAACAATACTTCATTTCATACATACATAATTTTTGTTGAAATGTTTTCTCATTCTTCTCCAGATCTTCCGTCTGCCACGAAGATAACAAAAAACTTACTGTCTCAGATTATGGAATTCAAGTCTCGTTTACCAGTTGTGTCATGCTTGCTCAACCCTTCACTTCGGTTCCGCCACTGGGACGCCATTAGTGAAGTTCTTGATGGAGACGATATCAAACTGACCAAAGACATGTCAGTCAGTGTAACTGATCTCGTTGAATTGAAGGTGAGAAAATGAAGATTTGAAGCTAGTGTACTAGCTTGCTACATAGTTGATGTGTATGGACAAATATTCTTGAGTGAAATTATTGAAAGAATTGTAAGTTGTTGGTAAATTTGGGACTACATAGCTTAGAATAGACATCTATGCATAATATTTAACTTTGGATTAGTATTTACATTATAATATATATATATATATATATACATATATATATATATCTACCTTTAATGTGTTGCTGTTCTGTAAACTTATACTCACAGCGAATATCTGATGTTCTTCATTTCAGGTATTTGATTACCAGGATTCCATTTCTATTATTTCTAACCAGGCCACTCACGAAGAGGCACTGGAAAAAATGCTCAGGAAAGTAAGTGTGATTCGTACTAATTTGCTGTTGGTATGTACTTTTGTTTATCTACTCTCTGCGTTACCAAGGTGACAGATGAGTGGAGTGTTCGTGAATTGAGTTTAATTCCTTACAAAGGTCTGACGGAGAGGCTCACTTATGTCCTGGGAGGTGCAGATGACTTGATGTCCTCACTGGAGGACTCCATCACTTCTCTCAGTATCATCAAGGCATCCAAATATGTGGCTCCCATCAAGGTGACACCCACAGTGGTCAGATCAGCATGGGGCTGTGCTAGTGTGTGTGTTGTTTGTGGCACACTCAATGGGGGATACATATGTATCTGTGTGAATACATTCCGATGGAATCTCATTTATCTTTATCTCATTTAACTAATTCTCTATATTCTTCTTCTCTCTCTCTCTCTCTCCTCTCTCTCCCCTCCTCCCCCCCCCCCCCCCCCCCCCCCCCCGACTGGCACATTGAATTTGTGTGTAGAACAAATTGTCTGTGACAAAATAGATTTTCCAATGGTATTGCCAATAAGACTTCACACTACATAACTAACAATTTCAATTTTACACCACATTACTGTAGTAAATGTATGTTAGAACTTTGCCAGTGCTGTGAGCATGGGACCAGCTTGTGTAGACCCAGTGCTGTGAGCATGGGACCAGCTTGTGTAGACCCAGTGCTGTGAGCATGGGACCAGCTTGTGTAGACCCAGTGCTGTGAGCATGGGACCAGCTTGTGTAGACCCAAGTGCTGTGAGCATGGGACCAGCTTGTGTAGACCCAGTGCTGTGAGCATGGGACCAGCTTGTGTAGACCCAGTGCTGTGAGCATGGGACCAGCTTGTGTAGACCCAGTGCTGTGAGCATGGGACCAGCTTGTGTAGACCCAGTGCTGTGAGCAT
>WLWD01000566.1_pt1 | contig 145325 bp, 154 predicted proteins | sample 6712731 | NCBI WGS metagenome assembly WLWD01 (sample SAMN12718690, study PRJNA576275) | sponge metagenome | isolation source: marine sponge | host: Mycale hentscheli | place: New Zealand: South Island, Marlborough, Capsize Point | collected 2014-11-01
TAGCAGCCGTGGTAGTGTGACAGTGACTAGCACTAGTAACGGGAATGCTGCTGATAGTACTCGTAGGTGTAAGCCATCTGGGGGTGAGGCATGTAAGACTCCTCCCCCCAATGAACCTAGTGCGAGTGTGAAACCTAATAGGACTAGGAGGAAGGGTAGGAAGGCTAAACCGGAAGCACGGGAGGCATGTAAGACTCCTCCCGCAGCAGATGGTGAGGTAGCCAAGACTCCTCCCACTGCAAATGGTGAGGTAGCCGAAACTGGTGACCCAGGTGGGGGCGAGGCAAGTAAGACTCCTCCCTCTACGGAGCCTAGTGAATCTATGACTAGGGTGGTGGGTGATGGTGACCCTTTACCAGAGCCCGTAGGTCCACCAACTGGACCTGAGGATTGTTTGAGGTTAGAATTGCCGTCTGGTAAAGGAGAGACGAGGGCTGACCTCACACGACGACAACTAGACGATAACTCACTGAAGAATTACTGGACGTTGGCAGAAAGTAAGCTTCGAGGTTATGAAGTAAGGGATGGTCTGCTGGTGCATGTTCTAGTAGGGGAGTTGGGAGAGGAAGTTGTCAGGATTGTTGTGCCAAGAGAAGATAGGGAGAGATTGCTGGGATTGGCTCATGAGTTTGGTGGGCACTTAGGTGTCAAGAAAATGAAGAGCAAGTTGAATAGGTTATTCACATGGCCAGGGTTGTCAGGGGACGTAACAAGATATGTCTCTGCATGTCAACTCTGTGCCACCCACAACAAGGTGGGGAACAAATCTGTTGCGCTACAGGAACGCCCAGTGGTTGGGGAGCCCTTCAGATCGGTGGCTATAGACATTGTGGGCCCTCTTCCTAAAGGAAGGGGAGGGGCCCAGTATATCCTGACCTATTCCTGTATGGCTACCCGATGGCCAGAAGCAGCCCCCTTGAGAGGCGTAACTGCACAAGAGGTAGCAGAGGCTTTCGTAGGCATCATGTGCCGCACGGGTCTGCCTGACACTATCTTGACAGATAGGGGTAGTGTGTTTACCAGTAGTGTATTTAAGAAAGTCTGTGAGCTGTTTGGTTGTGGGAAGCTAACTACAACGCCCTACCATCCCCAGGGCAATGGCGTTGTGGAGTGATTGCATGGGACACTAAAGCCCATGCTGGCTAAAGCTGGAGAAACTGGTCTGGATTGGGTGAGGTTTCTGCCTTTGGCACTCTTTGCTTTGCGGCAGATGCCACACTCAGACTCGGGTCTGAGTCCATTTGACCTTGTTTATGGGTTTCAGGTTAGAGGCCCTTTAGACATCGTGTATGTGGGTTGGACAGACGATGTGTTTAAACAGGTCGCCTTGACTAAATGGGTGGAGACACTAAAGGAACGAGTAGCTCAATTGACGGACCTGAGTGTGGCCCAAAGAAAACAGCAAAAGGACTGACAAAGAGACAAGATTAACTAGACTAGATCTACCAGGGTGTACAATGTAGACGACAGAGTGTACCTCAAGGTGCCGGGTAGGACAGGAGTGTTTCAAGCCTCCTGGGAGGGACCTTTTACTATTAAGGAGGCCCTGAGCAAGGTTAAGTACCGGCTGGTTGGCAATGGGTTGCCAAGAGAGGTACCAAACCGGTGTTCAGAGCGGTAGTGGCTGAATACCTGGAACACGAAACCAAGGGAGAGAAAACCTTCCTAGGTGAGGAGTGTGAAGGGTTTGACATGGGTGAGCTTATGAAAGTTCTGGATAAGCAAGCCCATGTACTTAGCGAGACACCAGGCCTGTACACTGGGAGAGAGGTGAAGTTAACAGTGACGGAGGGTGTAAAACCTGTAAATCAACCTGTCCGTAGAGTACCTTTCAGCTTAAAGGAAGGTGTGAAGGAGGCAGTGAGTGAACTGGTCGAACAGGGCATAGTTGAGAGGGCTGATGATAGTCTGTGGTGCTCTCTCATCGTCAGGAAGCCAGACGGCAGTGTGCGTGTCTGCGTCGACTTCCGGGCACTTAATGAGGCGACACCTCAGATAAGGCACCACATGCTTGACGAGGTGCTGGATCAGGCGGGAGAGTTCAAGGTCTTAACAACTTTGGACTCGACTGCAGGCTTCCATCAGTTGGCACTGACGGAAGACTGTCGGGACCTTACTACCTTTAGCTGTCAGGAAGGGAAATTCGGCTACAAGAGACTCCCTTTTGGGCTCAAGAACGCCCCTGCTATATTCCAGCAGGTGGTGGACCAGGTCTTGAGGGATGTAACCTTTGCGAGCTGCTACGTGGATGATATCTTGATCTACTCCAGGTCGTAGAAGAAACACTTAGTCCATGTGGAAGAGGTTCTAAGGGTAGTTAACGCAGCAGGGCTTAAGGTTAAGTTGAGGAAGTGTTGCTTTGAGAGACGACGACTCAAATACCTAGGACACATGGTAGGCGAGGGATGTCTGAGTGTGCCGGAAGATAGGGTCAGGTCGTTAAAAGAGTGGCCACATCCGTCAAAGAAAAAGCAGTTGAAGGCCTTCCTAGGTACAATTGGTTATTACCGGAAGTTCGTCCCTGGGTTTGCCAAGGCTGCGGCTGTCCTCACTCCTCTGACATCGAGGGAGGCATTGGACAGATCATCTGGACTCAGGATGGTGACTCTGCTTTTTATATGTTGAGATCATGTTTGTGTCAGTGTGTAGTGTTAAATGTGCCGTGCCCGGACGAGCTTTATGTGTTGCATACAGATGCTTCGGACCGAGTGGTGGAAGGATGTCTGCACGTACGCCGGGGAAAGGTGGCCTTTTATTCACGCATCCTGAAAGGGCGGAGCTCCGATACTCTCATAGGCCTCAACTTTTTGGAAATGGTTTCAGGGACCATAAAACCACACCCACATGCCATGCCCAAATTTATAAACCACACCTTTGGCCACACCCATTCCCATTGTGCAAAAGTTATTCACTGTTTATTGTGTACTACAGTAGCTCTTTTACAGTTGGTTAGTAGTTCTTTACTAAAAATGCTATCATGGCAGCATTGATCACAGTTAAACTTGATTGACATCAAAGAGATAAGAGTGGACTGCTTTAGAGTAGGGCGCTGATCTGTGTGAATTTTTCTCAGAATGGAAAATCCTCGTTCAGAGTCAGCATTGGATGAAGGAATAGACATCAATCCATGACTAGCAATGGAAATCTAATTTCTCCATATAAAGTTTTCATCCTATGAACTTCGTGCCAGAATTTTCCAGGCATTGGAAGCTCTTCATTTGTAGCAGCCTTGTAAGTGCAAGGAGTAGGCAGTTCTGCTGGAGAAAGCTTGAAGTCCATAAACTCAGATCTCAAGGAATCAATGGATGGTGAGTCATTTATATTTAATTGGGGAAAGCGTTTTGCAAGCCTCTCTATTGTACTGAAATTGTAGCTAGAAACTTGATCAGGGTTAATGATTTCCAAATCCTTTATAATAGAATCTCCAAATGGGAATTTTTTCAACATTTTCTGTATAGAGGCCACATAAAAAAGGCGTACAGCTTCATAGAAAGGTTTAGGGTCTAATTATTCTTCCATTTCAGCAAGATGTTTCCAAGTAGCATCACCCAAGCCCAAGTTTTCATCTGCTAGCTGATTGCATGTAGCTAAATTCAGCTTACTGAGATCATTTCCAACAGCAACAATGCACTCGGGTTTCAAAAGGTTACTGGCATATAACCGAACCAACCTTGACATTTTATTGTAGAGTTGGCAGGTAGTATTCTGTGTGGACTTCTGAAACAAACGGTTGAACTTATCCATTGATGGTAGAATAAAAGAAAGAAAGAAGAGTAAGGGTTTAGTGAGTGGGTTATCAAGCCGCTGTAAGATGCTAACTACTTTACTAGTTTCAGCCTCACTACATGAAAGAAAGAAAAACTTCAGGCCATCAAACTGATTTAAATAGCGATCAACACAACGTAAAAGGCTAAGCCATCTGGTAGTACAGTGTTTAAGTATTGTCTGGGGCTCTGATGTAAAGAGAGAATTCCAGATGTCACAAAATTCCTGCTTTCTCTTACTGTGGAAGAAGAAATAAAATACATCCACAAAGAGCTTGTCAATATCAACTAGAAGTGTTTGCATGCCAGCTTTTACAGAAAGGTCTGCCAAATGACAGATACAACCAACATCAAGTATGTGAGGGCACTCATTCTTGATCAATTTCTGCACACCAGATCGTGCTCCCTTCATGACATTGGTAGTGTCAGACATGAAGGCCAAGCAGTTACTAAAATCTAGACCATGCTTACTTAAGCTCTCCTTCAGTGCCTCAAATAAATTTTGCGCTGTGCCAATGTTAACAACAGGCATATCAACAAATCTAGTACACACATCTCCAACTGTCGAATCAAAGCCACGAACCAAAATGATACACGATTTGTCAGTTTTATCATTAGACTCGTCCATCATAATGGAAAAAAAACTTAGACAAATCATGAAGGGCTTTAGAAACATAATGTGGAGCTAATGCTTCCTTGATAATTGCTGCTGTTTTACTGTGGCCACAAGCAAACTTCTTAGCTATGGCAGAATCTGGAAACATTCTATGGAAGAGCTTTGTGGCATGGTTGCTGGTCTCAAAAGCAAGATTGTGCTTGGCCACAAAGGTAGTCCACAAAGTTTCAGCTTTAATGACATTCTGGGGAGTTTGAGGTGAGAAAAAAGAAGTAACAGACCTTGAAGAACAAGCTTTTGCCATTTCTCCATGGCGTTTTCCCCGAACATGACTAGTCACATCATTTAGTCCACTGTGGGAAATACTGAAGTCAGATGCACAATATGTACACTGTGCAAAGCCATCACCTGTGTTAAACAAAAAAGCAATCTATATACTCTAGCTACTCTGCTCGCTATGTACTTACCTTTAGAACTCTTTGCAATGCCTGGGAACTTGAATCAAAGTGACAGTGCCTTCTGGGCCTTTTGGCCTTAGGAGACAGAGACTGGGAAGAACTAGTAGCCATGGCTAAACTAGAACTAGAATCGCAGATAGCTACAGCATAACATGATAATGACTCGGCAGTTGCACAGCATAATATGACTCAGCAGCTGCACAGCTAGGTAGGTTGACAGCTAGCTGTCAATCTCAATGATTGAGTAATTGCATTATCATGCTGATCATGCATGGATCAGCATGTTTGCATGTGTAACTAATGAACATGACGACAGATTTTGTCAGATAGGCAGGCCCACATTTTTCCGGGACCAACAATACAAACTTATGAGGGTCCTTGGGGACCCGGGACCATGGCCCTAAATTCAGGTACCGTCCCAGCAATTCGGGGACCGTTGAGGCCTATGTACTCTGTCTCTGAAAAAGAGGCCCTGGCAGTGTTGGAAGCCATCGACCATTTCGACCCGTACCTATATGGTAGGCGGGTGCAACTTGGCACTAGTATCAGGCACGTCACAGTCTGGATTAAACCCTAGGCTGCGGCGGATAGCCCTAAAGCTGTCGGGTAGAGTTGAAGGCATAGAATACATTCCAGGAGAGAGCATGGGGAATGCCGGTCCTGAGAAAGATGGAGATCGCCGGGTCGATCTTAAACCCGGGGGGTGTGGGGCCCGGACGATGGCAGGAAGTCAAGAACTGACAGGAAGCAAAGAACTGAACTAATTGAACTGCATTTCGTGTGCAATGGTAGTTAGTTGTAGTTTGTATATTTGTGTGTTTAGGCGGGATCCAAGGGTGACCAATGAGGCGCCTGCACATAACTAGCTAGCTAGACTTTAAATACTGGAGGATTAGTGAACTCCAGGCCTTTTGTTGTAACTCAGTTATTTGTGCGTATACTGCATGTGTGTGGATAAGACTTAAAACTCTTAAAACTACTGTACTACTAGGGAGCTGCGGGCAGCACTGAGTAATACTTGAGGATTGGTGGCAGTGGAAATACCCTCTGCCTGAGAATAAGATCGCTGATTTTCGGGCAGAGCATCACAGAGGCAGTAGTTGGTTGACACTGGGTCAGACTACGGTCTAGTACCAGCCAATGGGTCCCAAGATCTGCTATCTAGGAACCAAGTGTAAAGTAGATGGTGTGGGGCTGGAGAGGAAGGATAAGAGCAAGGAGAAGAAGGCGAATAGCAAAGAGAAGAAGTCGTGAACAGTTTTGTGTGACTGTATGTGTCACTTTTGTGTTTGTGAACTTGGAACAGTTTGTTCGTGTGAATGTGTGAGTCACCTTTGTGGTGTTGTGTGTGCTGTGGATGTGAACAGGAGCCATGTATTTAAGTGTTAATTGACGTACAAGTGTGCTTGTATTGGAGTTGTAGCATGTGCCTATAAAAAGGGGCCATGTTGTCATTTTTGGTGTTCTTTCTTTGTTGTAATTCCTTACTGTTGTCTGTGTTTGATTAAAACCTAACTTACTTTGCCACGGTTGGGGACAGCATAAGGGGTAGCTATCAACCTTACTACCACCTGTAACCAGTGCTGTACACGAGGAGAACCTGGTGGCAGCATTTAAAGATTGGAACAAGCCGATTCTACCGGTTGGATTGAGCCCCCACAGATGGCATCGAAGATTGGAACAAGCCGATTCTACCGGTTGGATTGAGCCCCCACAGATGGCATCGAACGCATGTCGAATACATATGAGCTGGCAAGAGTGTCATTCCAATTACAAGGGAATATTGTTGAGAAAGTGGTAGTAGTTGACCATAGAGCCCACCCTATGATAGATGTCTTTTGCCATTAAACCTGAAAAATACCACGGAATTACAGGTGTATTTGGAAGTCATCCATGGGGGTAGGGTTTGTGTAATGACTAGAGAGCAAGTAAAGAGAGAAAGAGAGGAAGAGGTGAATGATCCCGATGTTGTTGTAAAACCTGTAGTTAGCACTTTAAAGGGTGTTGATGAGAAACATTCCAGGGGTGTGGAAAATTGCCATTGTAGCAACAACAACTCAAATATATGTTCTGTTTTAAATGAGATGGGGGAGATTGGCTGAGATGGAGAGTTGGATCCTTCGGATGAACCAGGAGAGGTGAATGAGATGAGGGAGGCAGAAGAGAATTTGGATTGATCGCGGAGTGAGTGAGGAAGTAGTAGCAAAAGATAGTGTGAAAATTGAGAACAAAACTGATATAAAGGAGGCGTTGGAAACCTTTGTGAATAAATTACAACCCCTTGAACAAGGGAAATGAGAGAAGTGAGTTTGTGAGAGAGGTGAGAGAAGATGAACCTTTATCGCCGTTGAGAGAACTAGCCGATAACAACATGAGAGGGCCTTTCGTTCCGGATCCCGCTTTAAAGCGGGGTGAGACCGGTTGGTTTCTCCGAATTTTTTTAAATAGTTACTTTATAACTAGAACCTTCAGATTGCATACACAGGTGCCGAATGCATTGGAGAAGCATCTAAAATAGCTTTCAGCCAGGACTGCTTCGACAATACCTCACAGCAGTTGCGTTTATTTCTTCCTCGGCAAAAAACAACAACATCGGTTCTCCGTCGAATTTTTAAAAAATTACCTTCTTCACAGCAGCTTCATTTATGGATCCAGTCATCTCCAGAGCTTTGTAGAAGCAGCGAAAAATTGCTTGAGCTCAGTAGCCTTCCATAACACATTGAAACAACCGCTTCTTTGCCGACCAAGACTTTGCCGGTTTGACTTACTGTCTTCTCCATTTTTTATAAAATCGCTAGTTCAACTGGGGGCCTCCCTATTACGTACAGTCTTAGGTAATGCTTATTACATCATAGGAAAAAAGTGAGCGTGTCGTGTGACCCCGGTAACTATGCAAAAAAAAATTTTTTCAAAGTCATTTTTTTGAAGATGGCGTCTACAAGTTACAATGCGGTGCAAGTTTTAGACTTGCTTGATGCTGACTCTAGCGACTCAGGATCAAGCGGAGAGAAGGGAGACGACATCTAGGGCTATAGGAGGCCCTGTATCAGGGTTGGTGGACCAGACCCCGTCAACTCTGATACTGAAAATGGGAGTCAAGAAGATGATCGAGGTAAGCTTGTCTTTCTCTTGTCTTTCTCTTGAAAAATAGCAAGCTTCTGTTGTGGAAAGGACTTATTTATAGCTATATTGAGATAGAGTAAGCTGTTTAGCTATAATATATATATATTTCATTGAGTTTTGAGATTTGAAAGTGGCTTGTGGTTTTTTGAACAAATTCAAATTTTCAAAAAAATTAAAAAAAGTTTTTACCACATATACTACTAGGACCAGATGTGAATGCAGTCACCGACCCCGATTACGCAGATGACGCGACAGGAGCAGAGTCTTCCAGTCATGAAGGAGAGGATACCGGACCTGAGTCTTCCAATGATGAAACACGAATAGGCAGCAGGTTCCAGTGATGAAGAAGAGGAAGTGGCTCCTCCTGCTCCGAGTTCTGGACGTCCTCGCGGTCGGAGAAGGCGGGAATCGAAGACCAGTTAATTTATATTATACATTTATTTTTATGATCTGTATTCACCTGTATCTTCTTTTTTCTAGTGTGTGTGTGTGTGTATATGTGTGTGTGCATTTGTGGAATGAGAGAGAGCAACCGTGGACAAACAGTATGTGGCACTTCCGTATACAACCTGGGAGGGAACTCTGGATCTTTTTGGATCGTGACTACTATGCCCATGTAAGTTGAATTTCATGTGTGTGTGTGTGTGTACACCAGTCAATTTATGTATAATAAATTATACATTTATTTTTATGATCTGTATTCACCTGTAGCTTCTTTTTTCTTGTGTGTTTGTATGTGTATGTGTGTGCGTGCATTTGTGGAAAGAGAGAGAGCAACCATGGACAAACAGTATGTGGCACTTCCGGATCCAACCTGGGAGAGAACGAACTCGGGGGTCTTTTTCGGTCTGTGACATCATCCATGCCAGGTAAGTTGAATTTCATTTCAACTTACTGATATGTGGGTGTCTAGATGGCGTAGGGGGGAGGGGGGGTTATGGTACAAGAATATCAGTGAATAGTAATGATGGGGGAGGGGGGGCAAATCAGTGAGGCCAGCTGTTATGTTACAAATATCATTGGTGTCTGTGTTTTTTGGTATTGTATGGAGGTTCCGGATACTAACCTGGGAAGGATCGTTCAGTCTGTGACACCATCCATGCCGGGTAAGTTGAATTCCACGTGTGTGCTCGTACTGTTTTTCATTTTCAAATTACACTTTCTCAATACAACAATTGTTTCTGTCATGTACAGTGTGGAGTATACATACCAGGGTTTCATACAGTGGGAGGCTAGCCCTGGGTTCACCCCTAGAATTTTGGGAGTTGAATTGAAATGAACATTTTGGAAGCATTTATCTTTAGTCTGATATTGTATCCCATTATGTTTCTATCATAACTGAGTCATTTAGTGCATAGGACCGAACTGATCATCAGTGTGAAGTATAGACTCTTATGAAAAGATGTGCATCAAAGTAGTGTAGGTTCCAAAAAATGGGTGTGGCGAAGTACACTCGGAGCCCCACCCCCACCCCCTCCAAACAAAAATCCTGTATGAAACCGCATACAATACATCATAAAGTTGCAATTATATAGAATCATGAATAATTTGTTGTTTGTGTTACAAATATCTTTGTTGTTTGTGTTTTTATGTATATGAAATTGTTTTGTAGTGGAGCTCGACGTCCGATGGCATATGTTCATTGTGGACACTCATAGATGTCTCCTACATGATCACAATCAGCACCACACACAACAAACAACATATTTTATTGTTGAACTAATATAATATTGGTATATAATGCATCAAACAATATTATTTCTATTTTATTTTATTTTTTTATTGATGGGAAAAGTAGATTTTTTGGGGGAAAAATATTTTTTGAAGTATTAGTAGATGGCCTAAATATTATTCAATTTTCTCAATCAAAAAATGAGGGTAATCCCAAACTCTTGGTCTATTTTGTGATATATGGTTGCTATGGGGTTTTCCCAGCCAGCATCGAGTTAAAAAAATAAAACGGTAATACTCTATTCCGCGGTCGACGATTAGATTTTTCCGCGCGCGTCCAAACAATTCAGGAATGAGAGGGTTAAGAAGAGGCAAAAGTACTGATCATTAAGAAGAGACCAAAGTACTGGACATTAAAAAAGAGGCTAAAGTACTGGACATAGTAACCCAGTGTTTAGAAAATGACTTGTTAATTTGTTCTCAAAATACTTCTAAATTGTCCTCCATTTGTACATTATTGTTTGGCTTTGGTTATAATTGAAGGGCTCAGTGGAAAAAAGGTATAACTGACATAAAGAGCCTTTTGAGTGTTTTAGATAAACCCATAGCATAAATAGAGATAAACCACGGAGGAGTATAATAGCCAGGATAGAAATATGTAGAGATAAACCACAAATGGGTATGATAGTTCAATATCCATATTAGCACTGTTTATTCACAGTCAGACTCATCAGAAGAGTCACCTGAAGTACTAGGAGGCCTTCGGGCAAATAAGTCCAAATAGAACTGCCTGCTTTCTTGTGGGATAAAAGGAAGCATACACTGTAGATCTTAAAGTTTCTTTCTTTTAGTATGCCTCTTGACTTCCATCACACTAATCAGTCCATAGAGATACTTATTCTGGGCATCATGGCTTCCTATCTCATAAAATTCCTGGAAAATTCTTTGCTGTTCTACTTCATCAACATTCTCAGAACAGCTGAAAGGGCATTGGCAGGTAAGACAAACTAAATCTTTAGCAGCTTTCTGGTTTTCAGCACTGGTACTGTAGCTCTCTCCTTTGTCCTTAGCAATCTTCCATTTCTTCTTTGCCCAGTTCTCTTCATGTCTTAGACGCTTTCTTCTACACTGGATCTCCTTAGATGAAGCGGTAGAAGAGTCAGGAGCAGCAGAAGCCATGGATACAAAATTGCTGACTAGGCTAATTAATTGATGACGTCATAGCTAAATACATGCGAACTTTGACCCCTAATTGCAATGTAGTGAATTGACTAGGAGAGCTGGAATTTGCTGCACAAGTTTAGGACACATTAAACTATTGACTGATGACAAGAACTCAAAAAAGGTGAAAATGTCAGTTATACCCTTTTTCCACTCACCCCTTCAATTCTACACAAGCTTACTACAGAGATATTAGCAAAAATGTGATTTTTAATTAAATGTGTGGGCATGTCAGAGCACCCTTAAGGCAATATTTAATTAGTGCTTGGTCCTATGCTCCAAATTGCTGTTTTGATGGGAATATATGGGATAATTTGTAATTAAATTGTATCTAACGTCAAAAATTCTGTAGGCAGTGGAAATCCCTAGGGACATCGTCCCTCCATATGAAACCCATGTGACAGGCTGTAGGAAAACGGACCACTTCACTCACAAAATCATTTCAAGATACAGAACCATAAAGCGGTTCAAGTCAAGTTGTTGTTTGTTTTTTGTTTTTTTTGTATCAGTATTTATAGATCTTAACTTACACTTGTACCAAGTTTCAGCTCCCAATACATTTATCTTGAAAGCCAGCGCACCGCTGAAGTTCACAAAACTTTTTAGTATCTCTCGGTTTACGGCGCAACTTTTCAATTGTTACCGGGAAAATTAACGCGTGCGCGCGGGTTTTTCCCTAACCTGTGAGGGTAATTCCCAGTTACTTGGCAATTAACGAAGCAGCTGTGGTTTCTTAAAAATGGATTTTGATCGGGCTGCTAAGAACGTCGCTGATGTAATCAACTCGATACAGCAATTTAGTGCTGGTAACCAAGAGGCCTTACAGGATGTTATTGAAGACTATTTCACCATACCACAAATTGACAATTCAAGTGAAAATGATGATTCTGATGATTATAGAGGTGGTAATTAGAGGATATTTTTACAGAAATCTTTATAAATAAAACTTTTTTCACAATAAATTAAATTAATTTGATTTTTCTGTAGATTGGTTTGCTGAACTTGATGATCAACTTGAAATTACTGATGTAATGGGAAATGAAGAGAGTAATTTGTGTGATACAGAAGAAGCTGATGATGGGACTGTGGTTGAAACTCCAACACTGACGGAAGAGGTCAATGATGCCTTGTCACAACTTGCTTCTTCAATCATTACTGTGGGTGATGCATTGCCTAGTGAGACACAAGAAAAACAAGCTGTCACTGACTTCATGAGATCTGGCTGTGGATGCAAACTATGGCAAGGAAATTGTTGCTCTGAACAGTTTTCACAATCCTATGTTGAGAGTGCTCGATTGAATTGCTTTGGCCTTTCCAACACAGAATTAGATATGGTTATCTTAGGTCAGATAATGGCTAATTCTAATTTAAGTCCTACCACATCAACTGTCTCTAGAAATGCTCCATCTCCTCGTCAAAAAAAATACACAAAGCATTTTCATGAGGGTAGTGCAATTTGCTTACCCATGTTTCGGTTCCTTCATGGCATTGGAGCAATGCGACTAAAAAATTTAGTGAAACACTACAAACAGAATGGTCTGGTTCCCCGCACTCATGGCAATATCAAGCGTCTTCCATCAAATACACTCTCCTTCACAGCAATTGAAAATGTTATTCGTTTTCTGTTGAATTACTCTGATCAACATGGCCTTTTACTTCCTGGTCGCATTCCTGGATACAGCCGCTCTGACAAAACTTCTTCCATCTAGTTTATCCAAACGTAAACTTTGGCAAATCTACCTTCAAGCTACAATTGATACTGACAATGTCCATGCTGCAGCATACTCCACATTTTGTATTTCTTGGAGAAAATTGCTTCCATCTATAATAATCATGAAGCCAATGACTGACTTATGTTGGGAGTGCCAAAAAAACAGCGCTGCAATTATTCGAGCTGCAAATTTTCCGTTAGCTGAAAAGTCCGCAACAATAAAGAAAGCTGAAGAGCATCTTCGTAATGTACAAATAGAAAGATCATACTATAGATCTATTTGTGATGCATGCAGCAAATAGATCAAGGCCAACTTCTTACAAAATGGATCTTTTACTCCTCCACCACCAAATTCTCAAATTCCTTCTAATTCATCCCCTATTAAAGTACACTATTCTTTCGATTATGCCCAAACAATTCACTTTCCAGCAGATCCTTTACAACCTGGACCAATTTACTTCCTCACTCCTCGTAAATGTTCACTATTTGGAGTGCACTGTGAAGCTATTCCCAGGCAAATCAATTTTTAAATTAATGAAGCTTCTGACTGCGGCAAGGGAGCGAATGCAGTGATTAGCATGCTCCACTACTTCTTTGACCATCACGGCCTTGGTGAGCAAGAGGTATACTTGCATGCCGATAACTGCAGTGGCCAAAACAAGAACAGTGCAGTAGATCACCATTTCATTTTTAGTCGTTGGACACACCAAATTTGAACCTGATTGGTGTTTTGGTCTTTTGAAGCGACTATATCGGCGAAGTCGAGTAGGCAGCATAAGAAGTATTGCCGAAGTTGTGGATAATTCTGCAGATTGCAACTTTTCCCAACGTGTATCAGCAGAAGATGGAAGTGTAATAGTTACGACCTACGACTGGACTGACTTTTTTTCAACAAAACTCCGAAAAATCATTGGCATTAAGAAGTATTGCCACTTTCATTTCAGTCATACTCGTCCAGGAATAGTGTTCGTCAAGGAACATAGTGATACGACAGAACATGAAATCAATCTCCTCAAGCATCCATGGGCTCCAAATTCTGCAGATCTTCAATCTATTGTTCTTTTAAAGTCATTGTCACTTGAACGTCAATGGTATCTCTATAATCAAATTCGCCCTTACTGTCCAGATTTGGAAAGAGATTTGGCTTGCCCATTGCCCTCAGTTCCGTTGCCCTCCAGTAGGCCTTGCAGTCCATTGCTTCCACCTCTTAGTACAATAGCTACAAACTCAACTGAAGTATGTGATGCTGAAGTTTGTCCACCACCACAAAAGAAACAAAGAATTTGTAGCCTATGTAAAGAAGTTGGTCATAATAAAAGAACATGCACAAAACAATGAGTTTTGCTATTATACTTAAAATATTATTACTCAATTTAATGCCTTCATATAAACTTTTTATTCCTCAATACCTACCACTTTTAGTCCTAGACTCATCTTTCACTTTGGAATTTTTTTGTTCAACTTGTAATTATACTATCTGTATTAAACTAAATTCAAATTAGTGTCTAACATTGTGCTTCAGGTAGTAGTATTACAACACTAGAATTGGTAGTACATTAGTGAACAAAAGCATACAGATTGGCTAAGGATAACCAGGGTAGTACATTAGAGAAAATAGCACAGAGACTAGCTAAGAACGACTAGGATACTTACCGATTTTTTTTTTTTGCAAGGTTAAGCCTGAGCTTCAAAAGGAGGCTCTGCTCCTTGCGCTTACACTAGAACTCCAAGCTAACAGTCGACTATAAACTTCGCAAAACACAAAACTTTTCTTGTTTACTTTTTGTCAAGATACCACACCCCTGGGCATCACGTGGCAGTTCGCGCGAAACTACTAAGTGATGCGGAGATAACTTTAGAATACGGAAACTTACCTCAAAAATTTAAAGTGCCGTTTTCTCCAATAACGCTTACTCGGGCTATCGTGTAGCAACCAAGAATTTCCCAACCAAAGACAGTATCCTTAGCAACAGGTTGGTCTTGTCGACCCTTTCTTATACCTGGAAGTACCAAATCTTGGTAAGCAGAAGATATATGTAAAAACTACACTCTTATATTGACAATTGAATAGCTGGGTGAAAGGAAACAACTTCACTTGTGCAGCATGACATATCCATTCAGACATGGCATTCTCCTTCTTCAAATGTCTAAATGAATAGCTTTTTCTCGCTCGCTGAGAATCATCATTTGTATGTCAACCATAGTCATTATTATTCATTTGACACCACAATTTCAAGGCTGCACTAATAAATATCAATAAGTGATTAAGAAAAAAATGAAAAACACAAAAATATCATCGCGCATATACTCTGCATTACCAACACTTTTTACACATTTTGTAACATCCACATTCACACAATTCCCATGATACCACACAAGGCACAACTGACACTTGATCATTTCATCCAAGTCTTTATCATAATCAAATGGCATCCGGCAATCACAATAAATATCAATATTCTCGGAAGTTTACATGTAGGCCAAAACGAATAAGTCTCCAGTCACTGGAAATAGACATTTTTCCATCTTCCAAACAACGTGACAGATGACATCGCATCTGGGAAACATCACACTGTGAATTAGCTAGGTCTCTTCCAAACACAATATCTGTGGCTACAGCAATGGCACGAAGTCCATGGTCATAACTGTTTACCTGCCATATGACATCGAATGTTAAATATCAAACTTTTGCTTGGTGCCATCAGAAAGCAAATTATCTGTCTAATTTAGTCTTGTTAACTGTTTTTGGCATCAATGTTCACAACTTGTTTCTCAGCCTTCTTTTACTCATTAGATGTATCCTCTCTTTTTCACTGGCTTTTTTAAACAATACATTATTAAAAATATTTGGTCACCTCCAGGAATCGAACCCAGGACCACTTCCGTAACACACAAGCTCCCTGCCACTGAGCTACGACAACCAACCGGCCAACGAACACTCCAATTAAGGGGTACTGCTATGCCACTGTCTCACTCTCAGCAGACCAACAAAAATTCTCTTTTTTCAAAGATTCCTATTATTTGTTGAATTATATGGATTGTGCATTATGCAAGTGACCCTGGATTGGATTCCCGATGATGACCAAATATTTGTGTTCGGTATTGTTTGCCTGTGAAAGAAAGTCAATACATCTAATGAGTAAAAGAAGGCTGAGAAAGGAACTATAAAGTGATAAATAAGTGCAGTAAAAAAATTGAACGAATAATAATTTTTGAAAAAAAAGAATTTTTTGTCTGTTTGAGACTGTAGCATAGCAGAGAAGTTTTTTACAAAAGATGCGAGTACATTATTTTAAGTCGGGAACAGCTCCTTAGCGTCGACTTTATGCTTTCCCAATAGCCTAGAGCGTACTCTGTCGTTCGATAATACTGTCCCTGAGGCAATCGTTAACTGTTCATCTTCTTCTCTCGTTTAGTGTCACCCTTCAACCAAGCAATAAATCCTGCGTCTTTTATTCGCGTGTAATCGGTTAACAGTATATCTGTCCGTCCTGCTTTGCACCAGAGTTTCCTTCCAGCTGTCCGCCGCATATTCCCATCAGTTACAATTACAGTAATTACTTAATATAATAAATGACACATTACCCAGTCTGCTGTTTCTCGGCCACTATCTCTCTCTCTACTTTTACAAAATCTTTAGGGTCAATGAGATGCAATTTGTGCATTGATATCAGTTTGTGCTTAGAGTAATCACACAATTTCATTTCTCATATGACTCTCCTTATAGTCCCATCATTTCATCTTCACTTAAAGACACATTACAAGTATCTTCACCATGATAATCAATTAATACCAAGCCTTTTTGCATTTCCTTAACATTAAATTGAATCCGTCTTTTGTCTTTCCTGCTAGAAGAGTTTTATCTATTTTTTAAGTGCTTGCTCATGACTTCAGCTATCGCCAACAAACTGTCCTGAACGGAAATGCCAAGATATCCAGAACATGTTTTCCCACTGAAGATACTGACTAATGCTTCCTCTCCTGCATCAATCACATCTCTGATTGAAGCTGACTGCATGTCAAAGACCTTGTCTGCTCACGAAAGTGTTGACTTGACTGGAATCTTTAGAATACCATGGAGATGAGAAGTTGTATCGCAGCTAAGGATTGCATGCAAAAAGATAATATGGGTGCATATTTCTGGGCCTAGTTGTTTCTTGGTGCCCTTTTTTGGCTCTGGCTTGAAATATATGGTATGAGTATCCAAACTTGCATGATAGCACAATACAATTTGCAAATCTTTACCATCACCTACCAGCACAGTGTTCACCTTCTTGCTGACTCCACTGCTTTCTGCACAATGAGCAGATCAGCATGTCCAGTAGCATGATAAACTTCACATGTACTCATCTTCAGGCTGTCACTGAGCATCTTGATGAAGTGCTGCTTGTTGATCTCTGCATATCACTGGTAAATATTACAGTTATACCAGCTTTACCTTTAGTTCTTCTCTTATATGTCATGTCCTTTGTAGATTTTCCTTCATAGCCGTGTGCTTCACCATATTATTTATACACATACCGTGAGTAATGAGAGCTTATCTCACACCTCTCAACCTGTTGATAACACTTTTAGTGAGATTCTACAATAAAGGGAAGTGTGACCGTTCCCTCAATATTGGTGATAAAGTCCTTATGCGTATCCCCGGACTACATGGTTCGCTCCAGGCATCCTGGGAAGGCCCCTATGATGTAACTGAGAAAGACTCCCGCGTGACCTTTAAGGTTTGTGAAGGAGAAGGCCATCCCTCATGTCTTACTCACATTAATAACCTTAATACGTATATTGATAGACCTTTAAATGTATGCGCAGCTACACTGGTGGCTGAAGAAGTGGGCATTGACACAACCTTACTTGACCTATCCCCTCTCTTTAGTGCAGATAAATGTTCTGGTTATGATCATAAACAATTAAGTGACGTCCTTGATAGTGTTTCTGTTTCCTTTAGTGACAAACCAGGTTTGTGTGACTCTGCTAAATGTACTATTACTTTTTCTGATTGTGCTACTCCTGTCTCCCAGCAGGGCAGGAATATTCCTGTTGGGATTGAACAAGCTGTGAAACTTGAGCTGACCAAATTGCTTGATGAAGGTATTATTGTCAAATCTGGTGCTCTGTGGTCACCCCCCTTAGTTCCAGTACGTAAAAAGGACGGTTCAGTCCGAATTTGTGTTGATTTTCATCAACTTAATGTTGTTACTCCCCTTGTGAGATACTGGGTCCCGTTGTTAGATGAAATTCTCCAAAAAGTAGGTCAGAGCACATGCCTATCCACCCTGGACCTTACGTCTGGCTTTCATCAAATAGCCATGGATGAAAAATCCAGTGACCTAATGTGCCCCTTGGGTAAGTATAAATATGTCCACATGCCATTCGGTTTAAAGAATGCTCCTGCCATCTTTCAAGCGGCTGTAGAAGCCGTGTTATCCCCAGTCAATGATATTAGTTGTAGCATCTGTGCACCATTTTGAGTTAGTTCTACCTCGTGTCCCCACTTTTAAGATAACTAGACTTAAAACTCTATCGTATCTACCCGGGGTGGGGTGGGACTCTGGTGGCAGCGTAATGTCATCCTCCACGGCATATGAGTGACTGGTCTGTGAGAGCGACGTCAACCATACCAAACTCACAGGTACACATATCCAAAAAACGGGTTACAATTCTACTTTGATCACAATCAAATATACGAACAGTCAAAGGGTTCATTTTAGCTTGTCCTGCATCATTTGAACCATCTACAGCTATGGAAAAGGGATTTAATTTCATAATATCAACAATATTTTTTTTTAAAGATAGGTGCATTTAAAATGGAGAATAGGCAGAATCCAAGTAAGTGTTTCTTTACACTACAGTGTTGGCATTGAAAATTGCTACCTTTGGTCAGGAAAGCACTACAAAGTAGTGAAAAAATATACTGTGTTAAAGGATGGTTGGATACAGTGCAGGTATGTAGGCTGGCTACTAGCTATATTGTGTAAAATAGGAATCAGGACTGAACTTTATTGCAGAAAAGTGGTACCAGTCACTGAAAAAGTGAAGAAAAGACAGAGAGACACATTCCTAGTGGTAGTGAACTCAGGGTAGGTTAGATTTAGTGATATAGTTGCTTTGCTTTAGTATTAAGATTTGTATCTTAGAAACGGACTCCACACCAGGACAAACGGTAAACCTGTCCTGTTTGTGAAAAGGTTATTGACACCATTTGCTAGACTCGTAGTCTATATACATAGTACAAAAAATATATTATATATTTTGTACTATGTATAGCAACGAATTTTAGTTTTATCATGCTGCTATCATCTATATTTGTTTACTGTGGTATGCTGGAGACAAAGAGAAAATTCAAATAAGCTGTCGGCACAGGAAAAAGCAGGAGGAGGACTTAAAAATGTGGGACATAGAATTTCCTGATGATAATTAATAATATTTTAGATGTAAATATGAAAGGTAAAATTTTAAACTAATAATATTGAATCATAAAGTGGTAAAGCGAGAAATTATATGTAATCAATGACATTAAATTTACTGGTGATGTGTGGTGAATAATAAATGTATTGTTAGTATTTTAAGTGTTAAAGTTACCCAATTTCTTCAGTGTGGTCATAACTGCTGTCATCAAAGTTAAAAGTTGCGGCTTCATTGTCTTCAATATCTGGATAATGATCAACAGAAGCATTAGGGCTGTATGCAGTGGAATCTGCTTGCAATACCGATTCCCAATCTTCACATGTCAAAATACCCATAGAGTAATTTTCTTCAATCCAATTTCGAAAATTTTGAAAAGTGTCACAGGATGCATCAGCAGTTTCTCTTGTAAACTGTCTCTAGATAAAAATAGGATTCTTTTTAAGCAAATATTTAAGTTGTTATTACCAGCAATGCCAGGTGTGGAGATGGAGTCATCGGGCCCCACCCATCATCATCAAGAATGAAGAACTGAACACTGAACTGTTTGTGTGTGTATTGTCAGAGGACAATTGTTCATTGTGTGTGTGTAGTGTACAAAACTGTGTGCATTACGTAGAGTGGTTATTGTGTGCGTGTGTGCGTTTTGGCGGGCTAGGATCAGAGTTCTCATTGGTTGAGAAGTTAGCCAATCAAAGCACCCACATAGCTTCGCTTTTAGCCGGATTCCTTTGTGATTCACTTCATTAGTGTTGCTGTGTACGCTATGTTTAAGAAAACAATTAAAACCTCTATATCTGGAACGTCCTTGGGGGAAACGTGCTTAGTAGCTACTGGAAGCCCTGGTGGCAGTGGAACAAAACAATAAAGGGTGTGATTATAAGACTTTGGCCGTACCCTCCCACACCAGGTGGCCATCTTGCTTTAGAACCTTCATAATACTGTGATGAAATTCAAAAGCAAAATTTATTGTTGTTGTAGACTGAAAAGTTAAGTTTACTTACAGCGATATCCTCCCGTGAAGGTTGGCGCATCATAGAATTAGTATAAAGCTGAGATATTTCTCTGAGCAGGTCATCCTATTTGATAAGACGAATATATAAAGCTACTTTGCAATTACAATAATCGTACAAACCTTATAGGTGCTAGATTCTATTGTAAATGATTGCTCCATGCTTGCTTTCACCTGGTCACTCAGCGGTCTCACACCTTCAAGTTTGCGTACCATTTGACCAACCTTGCAAACATCCTTCTTTAATTTTTTTCTGTTCCTTCAAACCATGCCGAATTTCATCTAAAACTTGCTGCCATAGTGTTTCTGGCTGGTACCTACTTGTTTCTGGCTGCTGTCTCCTGCTTTCTAACTGCTGAGTCCTGCTTTCTTGCTGCTACCTCCATGTTTCTATTTTCTGGTTCCTATTTTCTAATTGCTGGGTCCTTGTTTCTGGCTTTTGACTACTCTGTAGTGGGGTTGCAACAAGCCGGTCAGAAATTTGGTGTGCAGGACGCCTATAAGGTGTGGTGTCGTGATGTCTGCTACTCCCCCGAAGGCTACTAGAAAGGCAAGCATGTCCTCTGAAGTCCTTGTGTGTTCCTGTAGCAAGTGGTTGCCTGAATTGCCTCTTCATTCCAGGAAGATGACTTGCAGTGAAGGCATTTTCAGGTCCAGAAACTTTAATTTGCCCAATTGGATACTCATTCCTTCTGAATTCATTATTTCCACTTGAGTTCCCCGGAAGGCTACAAGTATTGCCAGAAAGTCTTCTACTTTGCTCTCTTACTGCAACTTCACCAGCTACTGGTAGACTGGGCTGCTCTATTATTCCGTTGGATTTCACCACAATATGAGCTGCAAACGCGAGCACGCACGCCCCCTAAAGCGATGTAACATGGCCCCACTCATTAAAGATGGCGTCTTCTGCAGGAGCAGAAAGAAGTGGTTAGTTTTTACATTAACATTAAGATTGCGCTAATAATGGTGAACGTGCATCTTTGTAGAATACTACTGTTTCCTTTGTGATGTCAAGTTTCCTTTCAAGTCAAAACTGGAAAGGCATCTTGCTACTGATAGTCATAAGTGTTTTGCTAGTAGTTTGGAGTCAGACACAGACAGCCATGTCTTATCCTATACTGAAGGGGTATGTTACTTGAATATTATGATAATGCTTCAATAAATGTCCAATAATAGTAGTCCATTGGAGAAGGAAATATGGAAGAGATGCATTGTATTGACGACAGTGCAATAGTGACACTGGAGACACCGACATTCTTCAGGTAAATAATCTTAATTATTTGTTTATACTGTGTTGAAGATAATTTTCTTTACAGATTTGGAGTTGGACGTTATCCTTCGCAGCATAGAAATAGAAGATGATTTTTCACCTTTTCCCAGCAAAATGTTTGCATTGTTGTATTTACTTCTCAACAGCCCTAAACCAATGGTGAGCGATCAAAGATTTGACACATATTTTTGTTTTACATTGTATGACTAGTGAGAAGTAAACAGTATTGTTGAGCAAGCAATGTTTATTTTTTATTATACTGAGTTTATTTGCATTGGTTAGTGTAATTGGGATAATATCAAAGTTATCAACCCTTCTTTACCATCAAGTTTATGACAACCAATATGATCAAATGTAATTGATACAATTACTTCTTTCATTTACATAATTCCAAATGAATTGTGTTCTCCCTGGGTGTTTAGAATTTTAGACTTCTGTCAATAAAAACCACTTACTTCTAATTTTATATTAATGTTTGCTTTATATATGTCCACACAAGTAATAGAATATATCTTGTAGCACTTGTTTTTTAATATCCCTTATTACATGAGTTAGAGCATGATATGTTGAGATATTATTTCAAAGCAGCTGATTTTATTATCATAAGCCACGCAAGTAAAAATATAGCCTGCAAGTGAAATACCTCACCATATATTGATGAGTATATTCTGTATTGATATCTTCAATACAGTATTTTGTGCTAATACTAATTATAATAACTCGTCTTTTAACTACAATTACCCACCTAATTCATTTTCCCCCCATACATAACTCATGAGTCATAATGTCCAGGCCCCAAGGAATGATTTGTTTTTCTATTGTAAGTTTGTGAATCTATCGCAAAACAGGTAGCAGTAAACCAAAGTCCTTAGTATGTGGGTAATAAAGTAGTTAATGCTCACTAGCCTTGGATATTATGGTCACAAAATGGTCCTTCTCCTTGGGCTGCACTCTTGGACTCGGACCATTATGAGCCATAATATCCTCGGAGCGAGCATTAACTATCGCTATCCAAATGTAATGAGCATATTCAATACAGCATGAGACAATGTCCATGTGCTATTGTGATTTATTTCACAGGTCACTAACCTAAGAATACTTTGTGAAAATATATAGCATAGAATGAATTACTATGGCTGGTGAGTTATTACTGATATTTTCCCATAGTCGTTGCACGTTAGACTTTCCAATGTTTGACCAGTGGATATTATTGACTTCAAGTTGGCTTATCCATAGGCTGACAATATTATGAATGGCACAGACTCTGTGATTTAAAAAGGAAGTAAAATATTCTTGTTGCCTGTATCAAGCAATCAACTGAAGTACTAATTTCACTCAGTGATTGTAAACTACCTTCAGGCATTTCACTCTCTTAGCTTATGTTTTCATTTGCCTTTACATCACAAAATACACTAACTGGATTGTAAAATGCTTGGGTGTATTTTACTCTGATTATTATGTGTTCCGTTTTCCCTTTATACAGTATTTAATTGTATGTACATGTATGCTTATCATAGCAACATGTGGTTAAATAAGCTTTTCACATATGACAATATACGTAATTTTTATTCATATAAATACGGAGCTATTAACTTCATAATTATTCTCCTTTAGTTTCAATTTAATAAATACGTATATGTACACTGCTTGTCTAGGATCATGCCACTTTCTTCACTTCACACCCTGTCAAAATTAAAGCCGCTGGAAGGCCAGTAGTAATGATACCCTTACTGTTATTTTCCGATGACATGAGTGGTAATTGAAGCAAGAAGTGCCACAAATTTGACTCGTGGTCTGTTCTATTTGCTGGACTACCTCGTCGTGAAAATATGAAAATTAAGAACATTCGTTTTATATGCTGTTCTGACATGGTTTCCGCACTTGATATGGCTGTGCCTTTATCGCATGAACTGCAGGATCTTGAAATGCATGCCTATGACTCTGTAATGAAGAAACATGTTCTTGTTATGGCTCCTCTGATGTGTATTTTAGCTGACAACAATAGGGCATCTGAACTTTTAAATCACCTTTGTTCTAGTAGTAGAAAATATTGTCGAATGTGCATGGTAAGAAAAATTCAAGATTTATTTTACATATGTATTTAATTAGAAATATGTTAGGTAGACAGAGAAGTTAATCCTACTGTGATTGGTGAATTACGGTCAATAGAAAAATCTCTCAGCCAAATCAACAGAATCAAGTCAGAGCAAGTAGTGAGGAATAGGAATAACTTGCGAACTGAGTACCGTTTAAAAGAGACTCCAAATGCCCTCTTGGATTTACCTTGTGATCTATTTCAGCATGTTGTGATTTGCTGCCATGCTATGTAATGTCTCATGGTTAGTCTATATTGATGATATATGTACAGAAGCATGCCAGTGGAGTGTTTGCATATTCTGCTTCTTGGACCTTATAAGTATTTGCTGAGAAGTACAATATCAACATTGTTCACCAAACAAAAGGAAGAAGTTCTGGCAAGCGTTCGTTCATTTGTTTTCATGCAAGTTACAAGGAAATGTCATTCGTCATCACCAGTCATTTGTTGGGCATGATTACAAAGCATGGGCCCAGATGGCATTGTCCATCATGTGGCCTTCCTTTCGAATGGAGACAGAGAAGTGTGGATTGCTTTGTCAAAGGCATGTTATTGTAATACAATATTGTAATACAGTATTGTCCTTCTTTTAATAGGTATTCAAATTAGCATACTGTGACTATTTTGACCCTCAGAAGATCATCCAGTGCAAAGATATTTGCCATAATTTTGTTAATAAAGTTAGTCAACACAAGCCTGATATGTTGAAAAAACGTAAAGTTCACCTGATGCTCCATCTTGTTGACTGCATGGTGCAATTTTGGCCGACCTCTGCTGTTAACACAGACAGGTAAGTCAGATTATATAAAAAATATTATTAACTTAGTGGCTTTATGAATTGTGTTCTTTATTATTTTTTTGATGTGTTGTTGCCTTGGTTTTGATACGTTATGAGTGTGCTGTGGAAAGTAGTTATTTGTGACAGTTTTCGGGAAAATTGGGCACACTGTGATTTGTTATAAATGTCAGGAAAGTATCAATTTAATACTTTGAAATAAGCCTACAGAATGCTATAAAACTTTTGGTGAGCTTAATATCTGAATGTAGATGAATGTGTATGTGTGACGGGGAGCCCACATTGTGCCTAATTTTCCTGTGGACAGTCACATTTTTAAATGTAGTAATTATACAGAAGTTTGCAATTCTGAAGCAGAAGATATGCAAGGCTTGTCATGCATGTTGGTTCCTGTTTTTTTTCCCCCACAATTCAAAATTATACAAATAGTTGTTACCTACGGAGATGGGTGTTTATTTTATTTTATATCCAATTGTTTTTACTGACGGATGTGAAACTTTTAACTCCTTCATCAGGCATCAAAACATTTATGGGAACAAAAGTGCCCCAAGTCATGACATTTCAGTTAGTTTTGCCACCACAGAACAGTTGAAGTATATTTGTGAAGAAGGTTATATCTCAGGAGAAAGCAGGCGAGTTTTTTCAATTGAATAATTAATGTTGTATGTGCACTTTTTCCTAAAAAATCATTATTTGTTAAACTTGATTTACTTTGCATGCTATTACAAATGATTTCTTATAGTACCTTAAACAATAGACTTAATTAGTGTGCAAATACATGATGTGACTACCCCAACATCAGACAACCACATGTTCTACTTATAATTACTTTTTCTTACTTGATCTTTTAATTTTCAGTCGTGGAAAAGGCCTCCAGTCCTTATACAACACTTGTCCAGAGTTACAAACATTTCTCAATAATGTTCCAATTAAACAAAGCTATAGTGAAAAAAGTATTCATCAGCATGGAACATTGCGAAGAGTAAGTTATTATTATGTTTGTGTCACTCATTTTTCAGCATCTTGGTTGTACAAACCCCTGCCTTTCTTTTAAATCATTTTTATTTTTTGTTTGGTGTGTGTGTGTTTTTGTGTGTGTTTGTTGATTGTGTGTTTTTGTGTGTATGTGTGTGTGTCCTTAGAAACTGCGTGCTTGCCGTCTTATAATTATTTGTTACCGTCTACATAAAAATTGGGCACAATGCGGCCCCCATCAAAACAATTTTTTTTCACTTACGCATTTGTCGGCATCCAGATATTGAGCCCTCCAAGTTTTATTGCTGTACCTTTAGTTGTTTTCGCTATATTCGACCTAACCGTTCCCTCCGTTAAGGCTTATTTAATACATTTTTAAGAATTCAATCGATCTTTTCCCGACGTTTACGCACGCCACGTTGTGCCCGATTTTCCCGCAGATGGTCACATTTTTCCTTAGGTCTTAAATTTTCACTCTTTAAATCTTGCAGATAGAGTATGGTCAGCTTTTGGCAGCTGCCAAGAATTATAATGGCAACCAACTATGTGTGATCAGAAAGATTGAGTTTCTTTGCTCACCACTTGGTGATTTTATAACAAACGAGTTGGATTGCCCATTGCTGACAATGACTGATAACACTTTCATATTGGAATATTTTGCCATTTGAAATGCAGTGTCAATAATCCATGAATGCAGCAACTCATGCAAGTTCATGTCAAAGCAATGAACATAGAAAGAGAACAGTGTCTTGAGTTTCAACATGATTATTCTAATTCAATGTATTTTTAAATGAGTATTGTGTAAATCAGTAAAAATTACTTTTACCCTAATATGGCCACACGTATATTCAAATTTGTGTAATAAAAAATATTAACATTTTATATTAACACAGTAGATATTTCAGTGACTTCACCCAAGTTAAGTACCAACAACAACAACATGGTCCTATACGCTATATATGTATGGGAGAATTTTTTTAACGTATTTTATAATCTGTTTTTGTAATTATGACATGGGTAATACCACAAAACATCACCAATGGCAGATGTTAAGGGACACCAGCACACAAAAGGAAAGTAAATTTAGAGTTCTATTCCGGTTTATTTATTGTAATGTACTTTCTGTACATTATATTTCCATGTAGCTACTCATTCTTGTCATACCAATACCAACCACATCTAAAAGATATTGAGGTATGTTTGTATTATTCATTTGTAATTGCCAATATAAAAAGAATGCTATTCTCACTCAGGTTTATTTTCTGGATACAATCATTAAGGTTAGTTTATCTAAAATTTATATTTCTTTTTTTGCTACCACATTCTTTTTTTTTTTCAAGCATGTGAACCTTTATCACTCCATCCTATTCCCCAGTTGAGGTTAGATTCCTTATTTTTATTGAGGTTTGTATTTATTTGTTAAAATTACTTTTTCAGTCAGAATGAAGCAGTCTGTAGTCTCCCTGATGTTCAGCTTACCTTCATCTGTACTAGGACATCTTCAGATGTCAACACTTCATCTTAAGCAATCAGTTAGTCTCCAAGGTTGGTCACATGGAATTTACATACATACTATTCTGATTATATATTTAGTGTGTGAGCTCCTTGTACAGCTTTCGTTTGAGTACTGTATAGCTGGAAATATTTACTAGAATTTAGTTCTACAGTTTTCAGATTTCGCAAAAAAAAATTTCCACCAAACATTCACTTACCTTTGATTGTTTTGAAGATTGATCTTGACCCACAAACGTTGTATCAGCAAACATCCTAATTATTAAAAATCGCAAACTATCATTACTTCAGGCTATACAGTATATTCAGACTTGGGTCAATACTTGAAATGTATTTGATTGTTGCCTATACAAATATTGTATCTAGAAAGTTTGTTTGATTGCATTACAAATACTTTTAAAAAAATATACAAACATGCTTGCAAGGATAAACATGTGCTGATTGGTGTCCCACACAAGTACAATTATGTTGTGATTGCAGCAAAAATGTATTTAATTACAATCAAATGCAATTGCAATGTGTTTGTGGCCCCAACTTTGGTGTATATATATGTGACCATCTACAGGAAAATAGGCACTATGCGATGTGCGTAAACGTTTGAAAAGATTGATTTTTTATTCTTAAAAATTTATTAAATAAACCTATGGAATTAAATGGTTAAATCACATATATCGGAAACGGTTGAGAAAACTTGGCGAGTTCAATATGTGGATGCTGGTGGACGTGTAAGTGCAATATAACTTTTTACACGACCCGCATTGTGCCCAATTTTCCTGTAGATGGTATAGCTTATCACTTAAATTCATTTTGAGGAAATCATTTAATGGTTGACTATGACTTTCATTGTGCTTTTTTTTATGTCATGAACAGAATTGCCGACACAAATTAGATCCGAAATAGTTACTCAATAGAAGCAGTAGCTTACCAGAATACAAAAATAGCTAATGGACTTTAGTGGCAGATCCAGTAAATTGGTTTGTTTGAACCCCCCTCTTACACACTACCACATCCCTCACTACTCGCTCATTGCCCCCTGTGGGCGGAGGAATGAGAAATGAGACAGAGAAGATGACAGACAAGAGAAAGACAGAGACAGAGTAGATGACAGACAAGAGAAAGACAGAGACAGAGAAGATGACAGACAAGAGAAATAAAGAGAAAGAGATGAAGACAGAGAGAAGATGAAGAGAAAGCATGAAGATTAAGAACATTTGTGTGTGTGTCATACAAGGACATTTATGTGTGTATTATAAGCATTGTGTATTTATTTCTGTATTTTTGTTATTTTAGTGTAGGTGCAGGTCATGTTGCGTATTTTGTGTCTGGATATATTCCGTGGACCACACCCCCATTTATATGTGTGCATGTGTGACTTGGAACTTATAAACCTTAGTCACGCATGCGTCAGTTCAGTTCCCCATATTTTCCCATTTTCGTAGTTACAGATTAATACTCTGTCAAACGGGTGTGGGAGGGCAAACTCTGGTGGTATCAGGTCACCAGAGCGTATGAGTAAGTGTGTGTCCCATAACTTCTCACCTCTGGCGACTCACCTTCAGGCTTATAGCCTTTACCGATTTAGCCAAAACCATTCTACAAGATGTTTATAATAGTTTTCATCTTTTTCATTACAACTATTGGAGAGAACTTTGTAACTTTATTTATTGAAAACTTATTAATTACAGTGACAAACAACTTTTCAACTCTGAAAAGGCTTATTTTGAAAGATTCAATAAATTTGGTTATTAATTTTAATAAAATTGCATGATTCATTCTAACAATACATATTATAAAAGAGCCATGGTTGTTTCAGGACAGCTTACAGTATTGGACCTGTAATGTATTCGATGCTGGTACAAGGTTGAAAGAGGTCTGTTACAGTACTGAATGAAACCCTGATTCAGTAGTGATAGCGAAATCCTGATAAGGGGTATTGCCGATTTATGCAATACCAATACTGACTTAAACCACCTCCGGTCCAACGCTGTAACGATACTGTACCAATACTATTTACGGTACTGAAACCGGACGACATTTTTGGTTGTGTAGCTCAGAAGCTGGGTGAAAACGATTTTTGTGCATCTTCAGGTTGGTGGGAAAAGGTCAGAAAGAGAAATGGCATTGGTGAGAGTGTAAAACTCCAAGGTGAGGCTGGTGAGGTAGATCATGAACACATCAAGTAGAAGATTTGTGAAATTCAAGCACTTTTAGAAAAATATAATCCAGAACAGATATATAATTGGGATGAAACTGGTCTGTATTTTCGGTCAATACCCAATGCTACCTACACTTCTCCAAATGAAGTTAGAAAACGTACTCGTGGAACAAAATCACAAAAAGCTAAAGACCGTGTGACTTTGATTACCTGTACCAATGCTACAGGGACCCACAAAATACCCCTAGCGATGATTTGTAAGGCTGAAAATCCTCGTTGCTTTAGAGATAAGCCATGCCCCCTTCCCTACAAATCCCAGAAAAATGCTTGGAATGACTACACACTTACAAAATGGTGGTTTCCTTCATGATGTTTTCTTGCCCGAGATGAAGAAAAGAACATCCAGTAAAGTTGCTTTGATTGCAGATAACATTGGTTCGCATGATCCCAATGACACTCTATTACAAGATCCACAGGTTGAATGGGTACTCCTTCCACCTAACTCATAGTTGACAACTTTTCAAATCGAACTTCAGGGACACTATGCCACACCCAAACCACATCCATTTATTACAGAAATTAATAATTAATCGCCCAATGATAAATAATTTTAATAACAAAGTCTATTTCCCCAAGTGAGTATTGGTAGCTTTCTTGCATGTCTTTAACAGTTCAGGTTCAAACTGCACTTCATGGCAACAGTCATCACAATTAAACTTCAGTGACATCAATGCTACTACTGTGCTTTGATCCAGGTTTGATCTTTGATCCGTATGTATTTTTCTTAGGATTGAAAACCCACGCTCAGAGTCAGCATTGGACGATGGTATTGCTAACAGTCCAGCCATAAGCCTTGCCAGATTGGCAAACCTTAACTCTCCTAGGAGGGTTTTAATTTTACCAACTTCCGACCAAAAAATCCAGGACGTGGTTTCTCAACTCCATCGCAATCCTTATAATACTTTAGAGCAGGAAGGTCTTCTGGACAAAGAAGAAACTCCGTAATTTCCTGAACAAGAAGATTAAGGGAATCTGGAGAATTTAACTCAATTTGAGGAAACCTCTTGGCAAGTCTCTTAATGGTATCTTCAGTGTAAGACTTTGTCTTAATTGGTTGGACAATACCCTAATCTTGTATAATTGTGTCACCAAATGGAAATTTCTTGAACATTTTCTGAAGAGTAGCTGAATAGAAAGCTTTGACATGCTGAAAAAATGGTTTTATGTCCATCTCTTCTTCAAGAGCACTAATACACAGTCATGTCTCATCTCCACTACTTAAGTTTTCATCCAATTTAACTTTGTCCATGGCAACCAAATGAATAATATTTCCAGCTTTACGAACAGCTTCTTCGGTTAGGAAACTCACAGCATAAATTTTTGTAAGACTGACAATATCTGTATACAATTCACACGTGTTCTCATTTGAATTTTGGAAAGACCTATTGAATCTATCTATGGATGGTAGAACATGATTGAGGAAGTGCAGAATGGGCTTTGTTAGTGGATTTTCAAGTCATTCAGTAATGCTAACTACTTTGGCAGTTTGGTCGTCACAAGAGCGGAAGTACGATAAAAGACCATCAAATAAATCTAAATACCTTCGTATACATCGCAGTAGACTCAACCACCTAGTTTGACAATGCTTCAAGAGAACTTTGGGTTCATTAATCCACATATCAAAAAAATGTTGATTTCTTTTGCTGCTGTGTTGAAAGTAATAATCATTCCAGCCTTGACACACAAGTCAGCAAGGTGACAAATGCAACCAGCATCATAAAGATGGGGGTTATCTCTTTTTATCAGTTTCTGAACACCTGACCTAGCCCCTTTCATTACATTTGTAGTGTCTGGCATAAAGGCTATTGCTTTACTAAAATCTAAATTGTATCTGCCCAAAGACTCCCTTAAGGCACTGTATAGATTTTTTTCCGTTCCTATGTTCACCTCTGGCATGTCTAAAAACTTTGTCTTTACATTACCCAATTCAGCATCCAAGACTCTAACCAAAATAATACATGATTTGTCTTGTTTATCATTCGATTCATCCATTAAAATAGAGAAAGGATTAGACATACTATTTATAGCCTTAGCATGATAATATGGTGGTAATGCCTCCTTTACTATGGCTGTGGTCTTGGTTCTTCCACATGCAAACTTTCTAGCTGTTTCAGAATCAGGAAACATCTGAGCAAAAAGCTTTGAAGCGTGTTCACTGTTCAGAAAGGCCAGGTTATGCTTAGCAACAAACATTGACCGCCGAGTTTCAGCTTCAATAACATTTTGAGCTACTCGCGGTTTAAAGAAGGATGTTACACTTTGGAAATAAAAGCAGCAGATGCTGATTGCTTGTGACGTTTGCCACTAACATGGGTTGTTACATCATTTCTTCCTCCATGTGCAACACTGAAGTCTGAAAGACAGATTGTGCATCTGGCAAAAATATCACCTGTATAAAATTAAAATTAGAAACTTATAATAATTCTGTGTAGTTAATCATGATACCTTTGTGGCTTCTCCCTATCCCTTTAAATTCTTCAATCCAATTTGGATCAAAGTGGGAAACTCTCTTCCTCTTAGTGGGTGGTGGAGAAGCCATACAATAACGTGCGGAGGACAATAGGTAAAGATTGCCAACAACAATTGCAAATTCACTTATGCATGAATTAATTTATTAAATAAAAATGCATGCATACTCGAGCCGTTCAGTAAGTTTATAGGATGTGGACGATTTGTCGTGATAAGTAAAGAGATCCTCTGCTTTGCCTAAATTCATGGATGTAAAAGTAAGTGTAGTGGGAGCAAATTCCTCTGAAGCTTCAGGGACACACAATAGACAGTTCACACTTCCGTTACAGGACGGGAAAGAGCGGATAATTCCGGGACTGTCCCGGATGTTTCGGGACGGTTGGCAACTAGGCTAACTGTACATCTGTCGATCAGCCAATGGACCAAGGCATCATAGCTGCTTTGAAACGCAGGTACAAAAGCCAGCTATTACAGTGGTGATAAGAAATCTTGAATATAATGATGAACTACGTCAACTTGGAGCATCCATTGCAGCAAGAGTGAGAGGATTACAACATGCTTACCCAGCAGATGCATCTACGATGGCACATGAAGCATGGAAAGAATTGACACAAGTAACAGTTGTTGACTGCTGGTTACAGTCTAAAAATTTTCCTCAAGCTCATGTGGACACACTTAAGCAGTTCATGTTGGCATACAAACGACCTAGTGATTGATGAGATAAGCCTGATGTTGAAAAATGTCGATCTCCAAGGAATTCGTCAACAGTCAGTTGAAGCTGATCGTGACAACACTGTACATAAAAAATGTCTTGATTTAAAGGCAGAGAAGGGTAACCTCAATTTACAGCAAACAGCTTTACTTGATCATTTTACAGTCTCTAATGAAACTGCAGAAGATATGTAAATCTAACTATCACACTATTGTGCATTGTATATGCTATTTTTATCATAACCTTTTAATAGTCCATGACCTGTAATAGTCCAGTCTAGCATACCCTGCCCACCGGTGCACTAATAGAGAGAAATCACTGTACCAGGTTCTCACTGGCTCAAAGACATTTTTTACAGCTTCTACAATGCTTCTAGAAAAAGCTAAGCTATCTAAAAAGCTTCTGTGACAGAGGTAACTTTTTATATAATTTTTCATAGAGACCGCGGTAAAATTTTGTGACCGACGTAGGCATAAACACAAAAGTTGTGAAATACTCTCGAAGCTATCTGGTCTGTAAACATTTTCCTAGCTTTAGTAATGCTCTGGGCACATGTATTTCAAATTTTAAGCTTCTATCAAATCGTTAAGTGTCTCTAAAAAATCGAAGAAGCCGACCAGGTCTTGGTACGCTTTAAAGCTGCTCCCGGAAGGAAAGGGTTAATGTTTAATTTTTTTATTAATGTAGCAAGGTCTGTCTTGCATCTTCCTGGATCTTCAGGTTTTCCATGACGTGGATCACTTGCGTGGACGAAGACACCAAGGATGGAACCATGTACAAGTAGCACTGGACACAAAACTAAATTTTCTACAGTAGGATTGGTTGCAAAAAGCTGTAGTAAATTTGATCTGTCATACAAATTTCCTAATTGCAGAAAAGATCAACTTTCCTGAAATCTATACTGCAGAGGATAGGGCTGAATTTCGGATGCAGGATTACTGGAGGATACACCAACTATCCTGCAGTATTACAGATGGAGAATTACTATCTGACAGACAAATTATCCTACACAAACCCTGTAGTACAAAATGACAATTACCAGTTGAATTTGTTTTGGTTTATTTAATTGCAGTAAAGTTCACCAATGACAGTGAATGACAGTAAATGTGCATGATCATGAATTTGAACAAGACATAAGTTTGATCCAAAATGATTTGATTGTATTTTTGAATGGTTTGTTAAGTTTACTGATGAACAGTGTTGTCTTACAGGCTTAGGATGTAAACTTATTTGATGGAATTGGTCGAGAAATGACAGGTGTCCAATTGACGTTTTCAAATGTTATACTTACTCGAATAATTATTTCCATTCGTCGTCGAGATTTGTTTCCATCTTCCAGCAATCCACTGCTTTTAAGGGAGTTCTCTTGACTTTTAGAACGATAATATGTATAAGCCGCAGCTGTAATCATAACAAAAATCATATTACTACACAGTATTAATAAAATTTCTTCTTCTCTACTGTAACCAGGGTTTCTCTCAGCTTTTAACCAAAGGGAGGGGGGCGAAATTAGACATTGTAGACATTGTTAATTTGGTGGGGGGGGGGGCGTACAAACATGACATTGGAAAAAGGGGGTGGGTTTTTTAGAACAAAGGGGGGCGAGTTGCTGCCAAGGGGGGGGGGGGGGAATGCTACTCCCTGCGCCCCCCTGAAAGAAACCCTGGTAACTTATATAATATAATAAAAACTTATAATATTCAGACCAACAACTATCGTAGCCTAAAATGTGACCAATTGATTTTTTTCCTGAAACAAAAACACAGTTGGGTTAGTTGCACTCAATTTCAACTCCTTATACAATAAGCAGCAGCTGTGATAATAACAATATAAAATGAGTTCTTATGGTGTCAATTCAGAGATTGTAAAATATTCATCAAAATTACCGTACTTATATTAAATGATTATTGAGATAACACAGAAAAGTAGTATGGCTTAAATAATTTACTTTAAACATTTACTTTTCTGTAAAGTGGCATTTAAGTTGAATTGTCCAAAAATAGAAGAACAACTATTAGCATGAATGTGTTAGATGTTAGTTTTAGCATCAATTCATAATCCTCTAGTTCATACAGGTGTAGGTATTAATGATTACCTCTTATATCTGCTGCTTGAAAAGACGGATTTGCAGCTCTTACTTCCTTTACTAAGATATCAACAACAGCCTTGTTTTTTTGTCCATGAAGGTTTCACTACAATGAATATAAACAACAGTATTGTCACCTTGGACTACAGTAAGCTCTATACTGTATAGTCAGAGGTGGGGGAAGCAGTTTCATTTTGACAAAACCATGCAATAAACTAGAGTCATTGAAAGTAAAACTGTTCAAATAATGATGTCACCCTCAATAATGTGTAAATGGGGATCCAAAATATTAGCCAGGCCATGGACTGGCTTAAACCCCCCATACCCGTAGCCAGGGGGGGTTCGAGGGGTTCGGTCGAACCCCCCTTTAGAGTGACCGGAAGTAAATATTTTAGCCACACCCCACATATAACTTCTGGAATTATAGTCATCTGTTCAATCGTGCTGAACCTGAGCTTGAATTATCTGCTGTTTCTGGCCTAGTCTGAGTCCAAGTGACCTAATAACATTCAGCTCCTTGGACACAAAATTTCGCTCTCATATCGGCATGAGTAAAGCTTGCTACCTTACATCTATTCTATATAAAGTGTAACGTAATGCACTTTAGTAGGAGTAATAGTACCGGCAGGCGTACGATTCGATATTAATAGCACAAGCAACGGATTTTTTTCAACAGATTAGAAAGGGAGCCGTCGGAAGTGTCTGAGAAAGTTAACCCTCAAATATACAGATAGTAAGTGCACTATCTAGTGTAGCTACACTGCAAATGATTAAAAAAAAACACTGGCCTACTTGATAGTACGGGTAACCTGTTCTATTAATGATCAGTAGCGCTCGCAAAGCTATTGAAATAGGACTCGGATTTGCCTCGTGTTATTTTAATCGAGTTGTCTAATAGGGGTATAGCTTCTGCGCTAAAGAATGACGTTGTCTCCAACTAGAAACTACAACTGTACATTTCCAAGGCTAGAGAGTTGCATGTTTGCGCACTTACTCTTACTTAAGCTACCGTGACATTTCACTTTGTCCAGTAGTGCTATTTCACTCATTCATAGCGATTTTTCCAATACATTTTGAACGGGCAGTTCACACGCCGTACTATTAAGGCGAATTAATGTTGCACTGTTTATATACAGCTCAACCGTAATGCACGAGAATAATACCGCTTTTCTCTCGAATATCAACAGTGTTTAATGAATTATAGTTTTGAAGTAGAATACCTAGAACTAATTATAAGCTTTAGTGCACTTATCTTTCGTTTTTTAGTAAGAAAAATTAACGAGGAAACAAAAGTAGGTGTGGCTTATTGCGTCTTAAAATCCGAACCCCCCAATGGGAACCTCTGGCTACGGGCCTGCCCCCCCCCCCCCCCCATTTCCCCAGGCCTGATAGCAATATGGGAGGATAATTATGTGAACCTTGCAACACTAATTTTGCCCTAATGATAATTTACCCATTGTTTTTAACAAATCCAGTAAAAGTATCGCTTTCTGCCAGAAGAGCATTATACATTCTTCTAGTCTCCAACTACAGCATAGAGTTTTTCAAAAAAAGTATATTCACTCAAACAGTCCCCAGAATGGATTCTCTGGAGCAAAAAGTTGCAAAAGAAGTGGAGAAGCTAGTTGAACAAAGGCAAGAACAAAGCAAGTTACCTGCTACACCTAGCAGTTCCGGCTATTTTGGGTGTGTCACTGCAGCCTGCTTGTTTGTTAAGTCAGTATAAAACTTCTCCTAAAGTGTTAGTAATTTCTCCCAAAGCTTCAAGTAATGGTTCTGCCCTTGCTGAACATTTCCATCTACTATATCAAGACTTGCTGAAGTACCTGAGTCACTGAACCCCAAACGTGACCCTGAATTTAACTTCTTGATGACATTGGATCGGGAGCTAGAAATTCCAGATGTAGTAAGCTCCTCCTCAGATGATGAATCTCCTCCAAATTCCCAACTTCAGAGTTTGGAGCCAGATTTCGTCAGTGATGTATGCCCCCCAGAAACATTTGATATTCCTCAATTGGACAGCCAAGGTATCTTTGATTCTTGTATCTTACAAAAGAATAGTGCATATGCTTATCATGCAGTAGTCAGGCTAGAACGTATGACTAAATATAATGTAATACTAAATATAATGTTATACTACGATATAATCGCTAAAAATTTATTCAGAAATAGTCAAAAGTTGAACATAGAACTAAATAGTAGTAGCTAGTAATATAATTCTTATTATCATAAATTCTTTGTACAATAATACTATTGTATGAAAGAGTATTTTTGAGCTTACCAGTATCAAAAAATGTGATTATGCATAATTTACTTGTTTTTTGGAGAATATATAAAGCAGTAATTGTTAATAAATAAATTACGGTTGTAATTGTATGCAGAAATTATCAGAAATTATCAAGAAAAACAGCATTAAAATAATTTTATTTTTTTTCTGTTTTCCTCAAACAGCCTTATTTTATGTCTTTTGATATATTTTTTTAATGAACAGTGGCTGCCGTATAGATAAAAATACTAGTGGAGTCAATGACCTCTTATTTTTTGCAAACATAATGGAAAATGAAATGGCTGATGTTATATTTTTCCCAATTTATTCAAATTACAAGTTAAAAGTACTAACTTAATCAGCATAATGTAAATATTCGAAAATATTTCTGGATTGCTCATATATAAGAAGCTCACACTAAAATTTCAAAACAATTCTAAATTTGTATTTATAATAATATAATAAGACCTTCCTATCAATAGAAATAATTGATCTCTTAACGAAATGGAAGCCCAATTTCTTAATTTTAGTTAATAATGGTGGTTTAATCTACATTGGGTTTGAGAGTAGAAACAGTTAATCCATAGAAGCAGTTCTATGCTGTAGATAACAGCCATGACTTGCCAATTGTCAGATTAGCTTCCTAAAATGGTTGAGTGAAGTTACCAGTTAGTGATTCACTGTAATGACAGGAAACCGACTAAGAGAGTGTGCAGCGGAACAAGCTGGGAAAGAGGTATAGGCACTGGAGGCGGCTACCCTCATGACTGTGCGAGGACGTTGGTCTTCCATAAGAACTGCAAGATTTAGTCGATGTCAGGTAGACGTGAAGAGTCTGTGTAGTGAGCAGTCCATTCATGTCTCATCTGAGAGTCGAATCGTTCTATAGCGATGGCTCCCAGGAACTGTTTGTAGGTATCACCCTTAACCCGCTCGATTCCACGCATATGTATTTGTGACCGTCTACGGGAAAACCGGGCACAACGCGGCGTGCGTAATATCGAGAAAAGATCGACCGATTTCTTAAAAATGTATTGTTTCAAGCCTACGGAAGGGAACGGTTAGGTCTATTATAGCAGGAACCACTAAAGCTGCGACGATAAAACTTGGAGAGCTCAATATCTGGACGCCGACAACTCCGTAAGTGCAAAAAAAAAAAAATTCGAAGGTGCCGCGTTGTGCCTGGTTTTCCTATAGACGGTCACATTTCGAGAGTCTCTCTCATATGGCGCAACCCACGACGTGTGTAGCTGTAGGTGTACGGGGTGAGAATGGCCTTCACATGATGCGGGTTGGTGAGCTGTGGCTGTCTAGGCGTCCACGAGTGCGCGAAGTGCTGAGGCGTAGCCGTTGGGACCAGAATGGTTGTAAGTCTTCAGGCTTCTTCCGTCACCATAGAATTAGCGAGGAGGTAGGTAGCAGCGCTCTGGATCTGAGAGTCCAAAGGTGCGTTTGTCAATGGCGGCAGTAAACAGGGCATTGAAATCTGGACAGTCCATAGGCATGCCCGAGAACTTTGGTAGCGCCAGATTGAGTTTGGCTACACTTGGTGCAGGATGGGAGGAGCTTGAACCAATGGAGGAAGTGTGTTCAGCTGGAGGAAGGTGGCTGTGATGTTCGTCGGCAACTCGTTGGTCGACATTATTCAGCATCTCTTGTAAAGAATCGACCATTTCAGTGACAACCTCTTCTCGTTCATAGTCCATGCAAGTGAGTTCAAATCGTTGAACAGTGTCTTTGATTGAATTTCTGTCACCGTAGCTGGAGCAGACAAGTCTTCCTTCCTCAGGATGTTTCAAACAATCTTCTGAAGTCCTCTGCCCTTGCGATGCGGCTGAATAACAGTGAGAGTTTTTGTGACTTCACTCAGAAGTTTGTCGTAGCTTTCGATAATGGCTTCATCACGTGCCATCTCTGCTACACGTTCTGATCCATCACCTTTCAGCTCATCATAGCGTTCTAGGATGGCGTTGTGAATATCAATGTACTCCTTAAGGGATTTGTGCACACGTTCCAACTCAGTAACATTGATGGCTAGCAGTTGGTCTCTTTCCCCCTTAGGATAGCTCCCATATTTCTTTCGTAGACGAGTGATGTGGCCACGTCGAGTTGTGCGTCTGGCTTTGACAGCGTCGGCGTCACCAGTGGTATAGATGTTTTGAAGATCTTCTGACATAGACATGGCTGATGAAGAAATGATTCACTGTGCAACTCTAAGTTTAAAATAGGTGAAATCTATAAGGTGAAATCACTCAGAGATTGCACAGACTCAATGTCGATAGCATTCGGTAAAGCGTTGGCTTCGGCAGATCCGTAGTCGTGCGTAGACTCGTGCGTTGGATCGATGCGTCCTTGCGACTGGAGTCTGTTGACGTTAGATCTGGCTCGAAGGACCAGAACTTGACACGCAGACAGTTTATCCAATTATGGCGAGCTGCTAGCACGCTAACCTGCTCAGACTCAGCAAGACGGATACTCTGCCGTCGTTGTAGAGCTGGAATGAGGAGGGAGCGCACACAACTCAAGCGAATACTATTGCCTTTATGAAAAGTTATAAGTAAGGAATCAAGTACAGTACTTATGTATGACGCATGATGATACATGCATTGGGTTTGAGTGGGTATGAATAACATTAATGTGAATGAGATTTGGTAAGGGTCGATAACAAAGTGCGTGCAAGTGAATGATGTTTCTAAGTCCAAAGTCTGGAAGTAGGTGTGGTCTTGAGGGCGTGGTCACAAAGTCCCTGACTGCAGCTTTTGTCCTGGTTGGACGGAGACTCCGACATCCTCTATTAGGCTCGGAAGTGGCTCGGTGGGTTTCTTGTTAATCAAGGTGTTGTAGGTGGCAGTACATTGTCTGTGATATTTCTTGAAGAACTCAAGCGGGTCGGGTATCTTTCTGGGTGTTGGGGCGAACTTGAGTCCCAGATGAGGACATCCAGCTCCTCGGTACTAAGAAATCTTGATGATGAATTCAAAATTGGGTTAGTGTGTTCATTGGCACGCACCAGGTTGGTTGGGACTGCAACTTTCCAAAGTCTGATGTTGACCGGGTTGGGGGATCAGTGGCTGGTATACTTCTGGCGTCTTCTGTTCTAGAGCAGGAGCTGTGGGGGGTGGGCAGACCGATTGTCTTTGTTGCTGGGTTTTGGGGTGACCCCTGCTCATCTGTCTCTGAAGTGGTAGCATCCTGTTGCTGTTGCTGCAGGAGATTCTGCTGTGTCTCTATGCGCTTTTTCCTCTGAATGTTGAAAGAAAGAGAGCAGGTGGAGGCAAGTGGGCCGGGACCGGAGGTGGGGGCGGCAGCTGAGGCAGAGTCTTGGGTGGCTGCAGTGGCTCCTCTGGTATCAGGGTGATGGTAGCTTGGTTTAATGTGGGAGTCCAGACTATTGAATGTTAAGTCCCAGTTTAGCACTTTTAGCCACTTGCTGAGTATTGCAGCACTTACGTCTGTAATCCTGGTGTACCTTTTCATCACATTTAGAGTGGATACTGTCACCCCTATACTGGCTTGCTTTGTTGATGCTCAAGTTTCCTTTTTCACTGAGAGTAGCAGTTGGTGAACTCTACACTACTCAACCAACCCAATACAGTTCAGAATACACCCAATTTAAGAGAATGTTGAACATTGCATTTACATGTCACGGAGGCTTTGGCAAAACTTAATTGAAACAATTTTTCATATTGGAACATGGTCAAATTATAATGTGATTAGTTACAAATTGCAATGTATTCATAATTATAGTGATCAATGCCATAATTATCTGATGGACCCAATATTGGAATTACTTCACACTAGGGCTGGACGGTATTGGCAAATATAGTACCACTATATATTTTTTTAAATTATAGCAATATTACTAAATACCTACTATTTCTGATAATGAGTTGAGTCATTTATAGATGATTTGAATAATGTGAATGACAAAAATTTAATTAGTAATGAGTAAAGTTTAATACTATTTCAAGTTGTTGAGTGAAATCAGTTGAGTCGTTTATAGATGATTTGAATATGTATGACATAATAAATTAAATTAATAATGAGTGAAGTTTATACTATTTTAAGTTTTTGAGTGAATATTAATGTTATTTTAAGTTTTTGTTCAAGAAGGTCAACATATCCACCTTGAAAGGATTCATGCTGGCACGTAAGGGAGTAACAATGTTCCCTGAACAACTGAATACTCTTTCTGAAGGAGAGCTAGTAGCACACACACGAGCAGCCGAATACTCTTTCTGAAGGAGAGCTAGTTGCACACACACGAGCAGCCTTGACAATGTTGCTACCACTGTCTGTAGTAATGCAAACTTGTTTATCTGGAGTAAGCAACCATGATTCCAGCGTTGCTGTCAATGAACTCGCAAGAATCTCACTTGTATGATCTTCGGGCAGGTAGTGAGTCTGAAGGCACTTACTCTGAAGCTGCCATTGGTTGTCAATATAATGGACCGTGTAGCTGATATAAGGCTTCAATCCAACACTAGACCAAAGATCTGTAGTTCCTGAAAAGTATGCAACACTGGACACTTCCTGTTGCACTTTCATTCTTTCAGAAGCGTACAAGCTAGGGATGGCAGTACCTGAAAAATACTTCCTGCTTGGAAGTGAATATCTGGCATGAAAAGTTTAAAGCATCTGACGAAAACTAGACTTCTCCACTGAATACATAGGTAGGCCATCCTTAGCTAGACAATAAGTAACTGAATCAGTCAACTCCTTCCACTTCTTACCTCCTCTTTCATAAGACTTAGCTGTTTCCACTATTGTAGAAAGTGTTGGCTGATCTGCTGCTGACTTGACTGGCCGGAAACCCCACCTAATATAATGAAGTCAAACCCACATCTATATAAAAGGGAATCAAAAATATTGGCCAGGCCATGGCTTTGCCTTCCCTCCCAGTTACCCAGGCCTGAAACAACATACCTTGACATATAAAATGTAATTTGAGGCTACCTATTTTATTCTGTACTTTATATATACCTGATCAACACAGGTAGCTAAAAAGTCAGTTTTTTTTTTGCTAGCTATTTATAAGACAAGCCTGTCAATCTTTTAGCCATATTATTATGAAAAATAACAAGAATATAATTTAATATGAATAATTTCTATTTGCTTAAAACTTACCTTATTAACTTATGGTTGCCATCTAAATGATAAAGTGAGCGAGGAGCTGACACCTTGTACTGTCGCCTGTGAAGGCAAGTCAATCGCCGCATCATTGCTGAGACTCTCTGATTCCACACTGCTGAATTCTGTATCCCCGTGACAACAAATGACCATTCATTTGCCTATTTCCACATGTTGGAAATTGACCCTGAATGTCATCAACAATCTGATCCAACTCTTCATCTGTCAGAGTAGAATACCGAGCGGAAATAGACAGTCCATATTCTGATATTCTTCTATGAACAGTTCGCAAGGACACTCCAATCATTTCAGCTATGTGAGGAGCTGTGAAGTTATTTTCAATTAGAAAGAAAAGTTGCTCCCGGGGAATCATAAATGGTGGACGGCCAATTCTACCAGTGCATACAACTGGTGGTGAATTTTGTCGAACTATTATGCCCTCAGCTATACTATTGAGAAGAGTGATGGCACCTTTGACATGCTCTAGTGCAGATTGCGCACTGTTACTGAGACCTGCCAATTCTTCTGCTATCAGAAATTCACGTATCACTAACTCTAGAGACAGCAAACTTGCTTCACATAAGTCTGAGGAAACATGTCTGCCATCTAATAGGGATGCATGGTCATGTAGAACTTGCCTTAAAGTCCTCAATCCATTCAAAATCCGTAGTATCTCTATTTAATGCTCACTTGAGGGTGTGGTCAGGGAAATATTAAAAAAAATGCTACCCAATTAAAAAAATACTACCCTTTAAATAGCAACCATTTTGAAAAATTATACATGTACTTAAAAGGAGCCCTTTTATTATAGCTACCCTTTCAAAAAAAAGTTCTAATGATACCCTGTAGCTAATAAATAATGATACCCATTTTTTTAAAGCGATACCTTTTCCAAAAAACAGGTCAAATTTTTTCAAATAATACTTTATAATCAAAAAATAATACCCTTAAAAAAATGATAACATTTTAAAAAATAGCACCTTTTTCAGAACTAGCTATACCCTTTTCCAAAACATATTCATACCCTTTGTCAAAAATGATGCACCCTTTTAAAAAAATGATGCACCCTTTTTCAAATAATGCACCCTTATTAAAAAACGATATCCTTTTTTTTTAAAGGACACCCTAATACACCAATTTTTTTTTAATCACTGACCCTTTTAAAAAAACTTTAATTTTGGCACTGATCACCTCCCATACACTGGCCTCCATAATAAGACAAAAAAGTTCACCACCACAAGGTCTGGTAGGCTTCAAAATCAAGTGCTCTTAGATTTAGCCAAGCACTCCCAGAATTTAACAAGGAGCCCCAAATTAATCTAGCGGGAATTTAATCCAGCACACAGAATGTAATCTGGCGCCCAAATTTTAATCCAGCCCTTAAATTTAATCCAGCGCCTAAAATGTAATCCTTGTTGAGTATTCAGCCTAAGAGCCAGGAATTCAACCTTGCCCCTAATTCCATAGGTCATTTGTTTGAGCGCCGCCAGCTTACAATAGCTCAGGTGAGTGTGGATGCTTTTAGACCTTTGGATCTGGGAGCTCTATTAATGCCTCGGATATCCCATAGTGGTTTTGATCTGCTTCTTAGAAGAACGGCACTAATTACGGGGTGGGGTTGTTTAACTGGCCAATTATTAATGACTTACAATGTTATGATGGCAAGTTTGAATCTGCCTTAATGCTCAAATGAATTGATTAAACAAAAATGAAAACAAATTTAAGCAATATGCTTAGCGTCTCAGCGGTCCCAATAGATGTTAGTTAGAAGCCTACTTTTTAGTTTATGTCAATGCCAATAAATTTTTTATCATTATTACTATGTTTATTGAACTATTCTCTCTATTTAAATCATTGGAAATATGTAGCTTTAGTTATGCCGGTTACTTTAATCACAGGTAAAATAAACTCAACATTTCATTAATTTTTAGTATATTTTATGTTTGTTAAACCTTCCTAATTGGAATGCAATTACTACACACTAAGCGTTGCGTATAGAGTATTACTCAAAAGGCGAATTATAGAGACAATGATCTAGTGCAGTTTTTTTTTTTATCAACACGTTTCAGTGTGAACTAGTGTATACACTCAAGCCTGAGCACCCATACTCGCTAGCTGTACAAATTCTAGATAATAGTTCCCATTGAAGTCAACGAAGCCAGTCTGGGGGGCTGGGCTAAACCAAGCATGCACTGCCACTTCCACTTCCACTTCTAATGCACTGCCCACCACTTCCACTTCTAATGCACTGCCCACCACTTCCACTTCTAATGCACCGCTTGCCAATAACACACAAATAAAGTCAAAACCAGATTGTCCTTCACTGGAGTGAAGGCAACAGGGGGGCTGGTGTTCCAATGAAAATATTGATTAATTTTTTTAAATGTATTAAAGAAAACCTCTGCTTTAAACTGTTTGGTGAATAAGTTCTCTGGGGCTAAGTTATCGGGTATGTAAAACTTAGAGAGATGGGAAGCAACCCTGGTAGTGTCCAATTTTATAGTCCTTGGTCACCAGTAGGATAAAGATGGAATGACATTTGCAAGGGGTTGGAGAATGATGGCTGTGACAGTTACTCACAGGTACCTTAGGTAACTGATATTGGATTTAAGTATTTACAATTTTTTCTAAGCTAAAATAAATTACTTTCCTATAATAAATGAGTAGAAAACTTTATTTTCTATTGTAGAAATTGCATTGATAAAGAATAATATCAAAGTCAACATTGGTATAGATCCTGGAAATCAAGTGGTATATTTAGGCAGCGAAGTTGTCCTAGAATGCAAGGGGATGACAGAAGTAGTTTGGACCAGAGAGGACCCACTTGATAAAAAATTATACAAAACTGTTGATAATAAGATTATTATATCAGCTGCACGACCTGAACATAGTGGACTGTACACTTGCCATGGACAAGTAGAGGATGAAGCTGACCAAATAATACTTGGACAGGTATCTGAATTTGATGTTGAACTCTATGTGGGAGGTATGTAAAACGAGTTGTGCTGAACATGTTTGTAGTGTATTTAGCCAGAATGATAGGTGTCACAAATTAAGCAAAGTTAATTTAATCATTTCGGACAACTTAAAGAATTCATATACAAATTTGATATTTAGATATTCATACATATAATGGTTACCATTTGTATGAAATTATGAGATTTTCTTGGTATTTAACTATTGGACAATATTCCTAGCATTAGCTATGATGAATTCAAGGAATTAAAACCTTATACATTTTCTCCGTAATATTATTATATCTTTATTAACATTATATTCTACTTTTCATTTGAGAAACGTAATTAAGGTACATGATTCAATTAGTATCTTGTACAGTATAGGTAATTGCAAAAAGTGTTAAATTCAAGCTATGGCTGTGAGTGTGAAACTATGGTGTGGGAGTTTAAGTACAGGTCACACAAGATTAGTTAACAAGTTTTATTTTGAAGTCTAGCACTTTAAGTTCAAATTCATTATTGGCCAGTAGTATGTACTAATTAAGAGTTTGAAATTTTCTACAATTTTTTTTTGTATTAAAGTTCCTGATGATGATAGAATTTCCCCCAAAATGATTCAAGTGGATGCTGGTGAAGAGATAACATTTTATTGCGACTCAGTGAATACCCCTAAGTGGTATTTTCGTACAACTGTAGGAGACCCAATACAGTCACATTCCTTCAAACATTATCTTGAAATTCAAAATGTACAATCGGCTCAAGGAGGTTATTATTTTTGTTATGGTAGCTATTTTTTGAATTCTGATTTTTTTCTTGCTCAGGCTGAACTAATTGTATATGGTAAGGTTTACTTTGATGATTCAGTCTTTTTTCATCTAATGTAATTATAATTATAGCAATTTTCAGTTCTAATAGTCAATATGAATTTGATTAAAACATAAAATGGACTTGCCAATGTATCTTCTTGGTCATTGAGGTTGAACTCTGCTTGGTAATGTACTAAACACAAAATAAACAGCAAAATAACTGCCGCACACATACTGTTTAATATATACTGAATGGCAGCATAGACTGCCAGCATCCCTGAAACTCTAAACCTATACTGTTTTGTTTAATGTACCACTGCTTGGTATTGCATAACATGAAAGCTGTGCAACATATACTGTTAGACTTGTTGGTGTTCACAGTCATCTGTACTAAAGAATCACAGTCATCTGTACTAAAGAATCACAGTCATCTGTACTAAAGAATCACAGTCATCTGTACTAAAGAATCACAGTCATCTGTACTAAAGAATCACAGTCATCTGTACTAAAGAATCACAGTCACCTGTACTAAAGAATCACAGTCATCTGTACTAAAGAATCACAGTCATCTGTACTAAAGAATCACAGTCATCTGTACTAAAGAATCACAGTCATCTGTACTAAAGAATCACAATCATCTGTACTAAAGAATCACAGTCATCTGTACTAAAGAATCACAGTCACCTGTACTAAAGAATCACAGTCATCTGTACTAAAGAATCGCAGTCATCTGTATTAAAGAATCACAGTCATCTGTACTAAGTCATCTGTACTAAAGAATCACAGTCATCTGTACTAAAGAATCACAGTCATCTGTACTAAGTCATCTGTACTAAAGAATCGCAGTCATCTGTACTAAAGAATCACAGTCATCTGTACTAAGTCATCTGTACTAAAGAATCACAGTCATCTGTACTAAAGAATCCTGATGTTTATTAACTCTTTACTCAACATTTCTAGTTGTTTCATCTATATATGCCTTAACACAGCTGCACACTATGGTTGACTCGATGTTTATTGGTATAACATATTAAGTTTAGTAAAATGTATCTTAGTGTCATCTCTGTAAATGCATACTTTTAGTAAGTAAATCTATTAATATATAGGTAGTATGAAAATGTTGAATAAATCAGTTTATTAGTCTTGCTATTGTTATAGTGAAACTTGTGAATATATTTAAAATATAACACGTTATATATTGCTATAGGGTTAAAATCTTAATCTCCCCAATTGTTCATTTTAAGCAACAACTCCATTCTGTAATACAATTTTTTTTATTTTAAGGGTGGAGACACATCTGGCCCACCCAATTTCTCAGTATAAATGTTTGTGAAATTACTTTATAAATACCAAGTTGCAACAATTTGAATGTAGTTGGCTTTCTCTTAGTGGTATGATCTTCCTATAGAGCCCAAATTTAGAGCTAGAGCAGTAGGTAAGTTAAGATAACCAAAAAGTAGTTTCTATGTGTGTGTTCTGGGTAGTTTCTCCACAACTTATCAATTTTTTTTCTACAATTCAGAGCACTACAGTTTATTTTCCTTGAGTTCCATCTCTGTTGGTTTAGTTTTTAACAACTACAAACTTACTTTTCTAAATTTGTGACTTCAAAAGCCTTTTTTTTCTTCTAGACACACTTGATAAAATCGAAATATAAGTGTATCTTACTTTCCTAAATGCATAAATGTTCCAAGTTCTTACTTCATCTCAGGACCCCTTCTACCTCAACTTTTACTGCCGCTAATAGTGCGCTTTGCAGATGGCGGCTTATTCTAAGTATGCAGAAAACAAAAAAACACCCCTCCCGCGAGTAATAGCCGTGCCCCCGCCCCAGCCTTTTTTTCTCAATATTTGTCAGCTCAGAATTTTCGTACAACTTCAATTACTCACCGGGAGGAACGGTTGGTTTACGTGGGTAGTAAACGGAGGATTGAAGGAATTGCTGCTATAGATGTACTAAGATTTATCACCCCGACTTAAGAAGCTTAAAATTATTTTTCAGTTTCGTAGTGTTCAATTTGATGCTTCTTATTTCAAAATAAGTTTAAGGAACTCCAGTATGTTTGTTTGTTTTTGTATAGATAAGAATAAAGTCTATTTGAAGGTATGATTTATGAACTACTTATTGATTTTTCACTGATGAGTTGTGACTTCTCTATACTACATGCATTTTAAGGACCTGGAGTAGAGAATGATACCCCCTCCTTTCATCCTTTCACAGGGTGAAAGTGTCCATTTACAACCATAACAAAATCCGTAAATTGTTTTGATAATAATTAGAGTTAAAAAATTGTACAAGGCTATAGAGGTTAACAAACTAGTTAATAATGCATTATGCACTAACTTATGCTCAATTGATACTTTCCAGGCAGTATTTGTCAGAAAAATATTTTGATTTTATACACTCCATGTGATTATTATATTATAAAAAGTGACTGAGCTACTTGGTACGTGGGGACAACCACCCACTGCTAATATTACCATCATTTCTATTCTGCCTTGGCAATACGTTGCTATGGGTCTCTTACCTTAATTTTAGATAACTTCAAGACTGATTAACTACATATTGTTTTTTAATGGTATTGTAATCATTTGCATCTGAAATACTATGCCACAGAAGTGTCATTCACAACATCATGTACATGTGTATGTTTAGGCACAAATGTGTCAGAGCTTCCTGGATAGAAAGAGTTATTTATTTACAAAATTGGTACTTTTCTAGTGTACCAATAACTATGGACAGTAGCTAGACAATCTAGGCACATGTTCATAATGGGTCTAAATCCCATGGTCTTTGGCTAGCTTTTAACGGTAAATGCTGCAGATAAATGAAACAATGAAAATTAATGATGTGGTAGTTTTGGTGGTGATCTAGACTAATGATGTGGTAGTATTGGTGGTGATCTAGACTAATGATGTGGTAGTATTGGTGGTGATCCAGACTAATGATGTGGTAGTATTGGTGGTGATCCAGACTAATGATGTGGTAGTATTGGTGGTGATCCAGACTAATGATGTGGTAGTTTTGGTGGTGATCTAGACTAATGATGTGGTAGTATTGGTGGTGATCTAGAATAATGATGTGGTAGTATTGGTGGTGATCTAGACTAATGATGTGGTAGTATTGGTGGTGATCCAGACTAATGATGTGGTAGCATTGGTGGTGATCTAGACTAATGATGGGGTAGTATTGGTGGTGATCTAGACTAATGATGTGGTAGCATTGGTGGTGATCTAGACTAATGATGTGGTAGTATTGGTGGTGATCTAGACTAATGATGTGGTAGTATTGGTGGTGATCCAGACTAATGATGTGGTAGTATTGGTGGTGTTCTAGACTAATGATGTGGTAGTATTGGTTGTGATCCAGACTAATGATGTGGTAGTATTGGTGGTGATCTAGACTAATGATGTGGTAGTATTGGTGGTGATCTAGACTAATGATGTGGTAGTATTGGTGGTGATCTAGACTAATGATGTGGTAGCATTGGTGGTGATCTAGACTAATGATGTGGTAGTATTGGTGGTGATCTAGACTAATGATGTGCTAGTATTGGTGGTGATCTGGACTAATGATGTGGTAGTGTTGGTGGTGATCTAGACTAATGATGTGGTAGTATTGGTGGTGATCTAGACTAGTAAGTTCAGAAAGACCATGCACTGCATTATCTTAATCTGCTAACTTCTAATCTTATCAAATATGTCTGATAATCTGCAGGGGGTGCACACAGGTAGCAAAGGAAGTCCTGCCAATCAGGAAATAATATCATAAATTTGACATTTACCCTAGTAATACAAAAATTCCTTCTCCTCTTTCAGTCGTCAGTCCCTCTACAGTACAGTACGCATCATTGTACTTACTATTCTTGGAGCATTCAGGTCTGCATGTTGTTAAATTTAATAAGAATATCAACGACTTCACAAATGACATTGCCTTAAATTGAACATGTCATGCTATAGTGATTATCTATATCAGATAAAATTATTGATAAGCCTACAATGACTTTTTTTAAATCTCATAGAACAATAATTCAAATACGGTACACCCACAATTGTCGAGAAGTGATACAATGTGACTTTGGTAAAGTTTTCTTTTGATGATTTGCTCAAGAAAGAATGACATTTCTGAGTCATAGTTTAAACATTTAATCTGGTAAATTACTCTTAGCTTTTACATCATATATTTACGTAATTTTTTTTTCACTAAAATATGTATCATTCAGCTACTATTTCATTGAGTGGTTATTTGCACACATGCAGATCAATCTCGCATCAATCCAACATCAGTATTGGCCAGAGAACACAGTAATGTAGTCATTGAGTGTGACTCAGTACCTCCAGTGATTTGGCTCCACAACAACGATACACTTTCAAACCATGTAAAATATTCAAAAAATGGAGTTAAAATTACAATAATGGATGTCCAGAATACGGATGCTGGAGTATACACTTGTGAAGGAACAAAGAATAGATTTGAAAATTTTTTGGCGAGATCTGTTTTAAAAATAAAGAGTAAGATTAAAAGTGTTATGTACTTATATATTATATACTATACAATTAATAGTAATAGATGCAGAAATGATGTGGCCCAATCGTATGAAAGCATTTTTAGGTGATATCAAAATATTCTTGTGTAAATTAAATAGCTCTGTTTCATGGACATTTAAGGGTGGTAAATTGTTACCTAACATGAAAATATTCATCCCTAAAGGGAATGATGACAGTGGCTTAAAAATAGAACATGTTAGAAGAAGAAATATTGGAATTTACAAATGCCAAATTGAATCAGATTATGTTATCACTGAGGCGAATGGAGAATTAGAGTTGTATGATGAAGGTAAGTCTAATTCATAATTATATGTGAAAGTAGTATTATGGAATATCGTTGGATGATAAACACTGCCGGAAAAGTGTCCATTGACAACTATAACAAAATCGTAAATTAGTGTATAATGTGGTAATGACTAGTCTTTTAACCTCAACAGCCTTGTAAATTTTTTGTTAACTCTAATTACCAAGACAGTTTCCAGATTTTGTTATGGTTGTAAATGGACACTTTTCACCCTGTGAAATGTATTGTGAATGTAGTGATATACTGAAAGAAATCTTCATGCAAATCGTGGTTCCATCATTATTGAATCCACTTTTGGTAAATGCAACTATTGCAAAAATATATAAGTTTAAGTAATTATTATGATTTGATAGTGTGAAGTGAAGGATACAACTATTACTGGAGAATTTCATTAAATCAATTTGAAAAACATGAGTACTATCAGATAATTATACACTAAAAATTATTCAGTCATTCTCAGCTGAAATAACTACATTAATAGCAATTTTTTTCAATTCTACAGCCAATATTTTGTTAGTTAAAACTTAACCCAATCTATATCTCATATTTTATATTTTATATATTTTTATTATTGGGAATATGTGATATTGTAGACATAGAATGCCCATTTCTGTTCATTCAAAATGGTACAGTAAGAATCAGTGGACGTAATTATGGAGATTTGGCATGGTATAGCTGCGAAGATGGATATTTTGTTGATGGATCTGAACTAAGAGAGTGTAATGACTATGGAAGTTGGGATGGAGATCCATCAACAAATTGTAAAAGTATGGCATTATTAAGTGATTAAGTTTTATGTCAAAATTAAGTATATTATATATAATATATATCTTCCACGCTAGATATCTTCACAATATTATCTTTAGGTAGTGACCCGTAAGATAACTCGCTTCTCTGATAAATATCAGCGGAGGGGTGGGGGTGCGGGGGGGGGGGGGGGGGGGGGGGGGGGGGGGGGGGGGGGGGGGGGGGGGGGGGGGAGCCCCTGAGATTATACAGCCAACTTTAGTTACCAACAAACTACTTCAGTGCAGATATCTAGAATGGAATATACCTCTTATTACACTCTTCATCATGATATGGCTAGATATTTCACTCTCAGGCTTTATTTTTATGAGCCTTTGGGTCCTGAAAATAAATTAGCTTGCTCATGAAATATTTCACCATATCACACTCTGAATTTACAATGCTGATGTCCACTTACGTGTAAGTTATAGTAGTGAATACAATGAATCTGTGAAGAGCAAAAGTAATGACTAGTACAAATTTATTGAGCAGCAGACATAGCATTCGTTTATGTTTATTAGCTTTACTTTATACAAATAATTATAGTATGTTACATCCACTAGTTCACTTCTCTGTAATGAATTCTACTGATTGTAAAACATATATCATTTGATTTAGTCTGTAATATTTTATTCTATGAATACAATTATTGGTTAAATGATATTAAATATTTCTAATTGTGGTGTAGTCACAGAGAGCTGTTACCAGGTGTAGGGGAAGACAGACCAAGTAGGCTGCCACCAGAGTTACTATTGCTATACTTCCAAGCTGTTTGAAGCTTCTTCCCAACCCAATCCTGATGTCCTAATCCAATTCTTAGGTTAGGTCAGATAAAGGGTCAAGCAGCACGACAGTAACTGAAGCACAAGCCTGAGCTGGCCATATATATAGCAAACCAGCCCGAGCATGCTCATCTAAAGGATGATACAGTAAATGAGCTGAGGTTGTAGAATGGAATGTGTTCTGAATGAGATGTTGTGTTTGTGACAAAATCATTATCAGTGTGTGTCAGAAAGTAATTGCAATATAAAGGAATGTTATTAGCTAGGTTCACCATACTGATCTTACAAAGACTCACCAGCAAATGTGTGATATTGCAAACGTTACAGAGTTTCTCTGTCCAATTAGTCTTTGACATTTGAAAGGTTACTAATAGTACATTCAAAGGACATTAGTAATAATTATACAATTAACATTTGTACTGCTTGAAGTAATATTGTATATTGTCAACACAATCTCTGATAACACAATCTTTTTATTTTATTTTATGTATACATAAGTACATCATGGCTTGAACACAATAAGTGATCTATTATAGAATATGATCTCATTCTTAAGTAACCTTAAAGAAAATGAGCTTTACATGGTAAAATTATTAAAAAAAAAAGTATTAATACATAGGTAGAGAAATTGATGTAGGAGATATAGTATATCTAACTGAAGATATTACAAATTGGTCAAAATTATCTTCTTTATTAAAAATTTCAATGGATGATGAGGAAGACAGTTCAATTGCAGCAAGAACACTGTTCTTCTCAAAATGGATAAAATCTGGTGACGCGGCTACTTTGTCACGTCTTTATTTTGCATTAGAAAAATCTGGAGAATTATCAGTAGCCTTTGATATAGGACAACATATGAATAAAAGTGAGTTTCAAAATATTGCAATGTGTTGCTTTATTTGTTTAAATTTGTTTGTGAATAATTATAATTATGCTATCATTATTATAAGTAGTAATTAAGAATGTTATTACTGATTATTATTGTTGTTATTCTAAACAATAATATTATCACTATTATTGTTATCATCATCATCATTATCATTATTATTATTATTAGTCACACACATAGGTATCCTGCCATTGAGAGCAAGCAAAATGGTATTTTCACAGGTGTAATTTACACAACCTCTTTTATTGTTAGTACGTTGACACCTTGTTTACTTGCTTATGCATTGTAAAAGGATGCCATGTAGCCATTGAGTATAAATATGATTTAATATTTGCATTGAATATGTTATAGTGTTAGATTGACCTTAACATTAGCTTAGCATAATGTGGAATTTAATATATAAAGACATAAACAGTGTGTTTTATTTGGGAAAGTTGTCTAACTTATTGTTATAGTAATTTTGTCAGTTTTTAGCTTGTTCAAGGCACATGATTAAGACACTAGTGATGTTCTTGAGTACAAATGGGGAGCAAGCCAGTGCACAAATGAAACATTACTATCAGTCCAAATCTAAAAGAATAAGTATGTAGCCGCTATGGCTGTTGTATACTTTAGCTAATAAATACAGAACCACTTTCTTCCTCAATTTCCCGAGTACTGGTATTTTCTGTAGATATATGTCATTCTGACTATCTAAACTACAAGCATCATTTGACAACAAGCACTCACCGCCTGGTAAAGGATTTCAATACCGCAGTAATCATTCGCCATAACGTTCTGCGACTTGAAAAAACAAGAAGTTCTGAATTATTAGTGCACGATGATGAGTCTAACGGTAAACTTTTTATGACGTAAGTGTGTTGTGTCATTCAGAAGGGGTAAATAATTAATTTCCTTGAATGGCATGGGATCGCTAAACCAAAAAATTCTGTTTAGCGGAGGTATAGGAAGGGGTGGACCATGCAGCAGACTGCTCTTATTCTTGTAATTTTAGCATACTGATATGGAATTATGTAGTTTAGTTTCTGTAGTAGCCATTCTGACTACCAGTGGCTCTTGACAAACAACAAGCCAAGTGGCACTTAGCAGCTTCAAAAAAAGGCGAGTTTTTTTTCCTGGTAATGGATCTTCAATATCATAGTAAATAGTCGCAGCAACTTTTTTAACTTATAAAAACAAGCGTTTTCTTGGGAATTCTCTCACAATTTTGAGCTTTTGTTTAAAGTTAAGTAAAACTTGCTTAATGCTGTAGTATCACAAGAAACTGTGATAGCCACAACAGCTTTTGGTATGGGTATTGACTGTCCCAATATGAGAAGGATTATTCACTGGGGTCTTCCTACAACTGTAGAGGAATATGTTCAGGAGACAGGACACTCAGGAAGAGATGGTGAAAGTGCAGTTGGACTTCTGTACAAGGGAGTTGGAGGTAGAAAAGCAACTTCCAAGATCAAAGCATATGTGGATAATGAAACTAAGTGCAGGCGTCGACTATTATTCCAGGATTTCTTGCTGTTTTCTGAGAGCAGTTAACAATATCTCAATGCAATTGTTGTGATGTATGTCAGTCTGTCTGCATGTGTGACCATTGCTTATTATAAGTATTTCATTTCATAGCTAAATTCATTGAAATCTGTATATACACAACCTCAACTAATAATTAAAATTTGATCATGACTAGTGATGTGCTTGAGGGCACAAATGGCGAGCGAGCCTAAAGACTATACTATTTTTATATTGACTTCTAACTCTGAAGCTACTGAAAATAAGGTCCAGTTTTAAATATCGCATACACGGTAAAGGGATTTCAGTGCCATAGTAACAACTCTCTGCAACTGCTTGAATTGAAGGGAAAAAACAACAACAAAACAATACACGTTATTTAAACGTTTTCTTTGTGATATTCTTTAGCTAAGTAATATGGTTGTAACACACAATGTTTTGACACCACTGGACATACACCTACACAGACTTACCTTCGCGGTAGTCTAGTGGACAATGTAATTTCCAGTAAATACTGTCGCGCACGGCTTATAACCGTGACAAAGAGAGCATTGACTTACCACCGCCATAACTCAAATAGAAATGGAAGTCCCTTAAGTTTTCAATTTTGAACTGCACCCGCAAAAGAATTCAAAACGGTAAACAATTCAATTTCTAGGGTGATACGGTACTGATTGATCAACCAGAGGATTCTGTTTAGTGCAATTTGGGACCGGGGCGACCACATAACTAACACAAAAACGAGAGGGTCAAAGTACAAAATGACATACATACGTCCATACATAATATATCTAAATAAACTAGTGATGTGCTTGAGCACAAATGGCGAGCGAGCCTAAAGACTATACTATTTATACATGAATAATTATGACTCCCAACACTGAAGCTACTGAAAATAAGGTCCAGTTTTTAAATTTAGCATACAGGGTAAAGGTATTTCAGTGCCATAGTAACAACTCTCTGCAACTGCTTGAATTGAAGGAAAAAAACAACAACAAAATAATACACCCTATTTAAAAGTTTTCGTTGTGATATTCTTTAGCTAAGTAGTGGTTGTAACACACAATGCTTTGACACAATCGGACATGCACATACACAGACTTACCTTCGCAGTAGTCTAGTGGACAATGTATTTTCAAGTAAATACTGTTGCGCACGGCTTATAACCATGACAAAGAGCGCATTGACTTACCACCGCCACTAAGGATTCTCAGAGCTCGTTAATTGAAAAATACTGGAAGTGTGAACGCTTTACCTAACTTATGTAATTAGAAGCGCGGGCGAAAAACGAACTCACGTACCCTATAAACAGATAAATAAACTAGTGGTGCGCTCGAATAGCGCAAATGCATGGCGAGCGAGCAGACTCTTTTTACAGAAAAATAGGACAGAAATTACATCTAACTGTAGTGCACAGTGCAACCCTTTCCATTCTCAGTTAGCATCAGAGAATCTAAAGTCTCTGATCCCAGACTAAACTAACAGAATTACCTGAATAAACTTCGAAGCGGTGGCAAAGAAGCGCAGCTTGACAAAGACTTCACAATTGTTTCAAGAAGAGAGTAGCTGTAAACTTTTTGGTTGAAACAAAGTTGCGTCTGCAGCAAGATTCTCCGCGAGAGCGAACACAAAAATACGGAGGGTCAAAGTGCAAAATGACATACGTACGTCCATATATACTAGTGATGTGCTTGAGCACAAATGGCGAGCGAGCCTAAAGACTATACTATGAATGATTTTGACTTCTAACACTGAAGCTACTGAAAATAAGGTCCAGTTTTTAAATTTAGCATACACCGTAAAGGGATTTCAGTGCCATAGTAACAACTCTCTGCAACTGCTTGAATTGAAGGAAAAACAACAACAAAACAATACACGTTATTTAAACGTTTTCTTTGTGATATTCTTTATCTAAGTAGTGGTTGTAACACACAATGTTTTGACACAACTGGACAGGCACCTACACGGACTTACCTTAGCGGTAGCCCGTGGACAATGTATTGTCAAGTAAATACTGTTTCGCACGTCCTTTATAACCATGACAAAGAGCGCATTGACTTACCAACCGCCACTCACTCTAATAGAAATGGAAGTCCCTTAAGTTTTAAGTTTTAACTGCCCCCGCAAAAGAATTCAAAACGGTAAACATTCAATTTCTAGGGTGACACGGGTACTGATTCATAAACCAAGGATTCTGTTTAGTGCACTTTGGACGGGTCGACCACAGAACTAACAAAAAACGCGATGGTCAAAGTACAAAATGACAATACGTACTCCAAACAATAAATAAATAAATAAACAAACATCCCCGATTTTCGATTGTGTTACCCCTGTAAGTGTCTCGCTCGCTACGCTCGCTCGCCAATAAATAAATAAATATAGCGAAATCTCGATTGAGTTACCCCTGATAGTGTCTCGCTCGCTTCGCTCGCTAGCCAACTAGTGATGTGCTTGAGCACAAATGGCGAGCGAGCCTAAAGACTATACTATTTTTATACGAATTATTTTGACTTCTACTGAAAATAAGGTCCAGTTTTTAATTTTCGCATACACGGTAAAGGGATTTCAGTGCCATCTCTGCAACTGCTTGTATTGAAGGAAAAAAACAACAACAAAACAATACACGTTATTTAAAAGTTTTCTTTATGATATTCTTTAGCTATGTAGTGGTTGTAACACACAATGCTTTGACACAACTGGACATGCACCTACACAGACTTACCTTCGCAGTAGTCTAGTGGACAATGTATTTTCAGGTAAATACTGTTGCGCACGGCTTATAACCATGACAAAGAGCGCATTGACTTACCACCGCCACTATAACTCGAATAGAAATGGAAATCCCTTAAGTCTGCACCCACAAAAGAATTCAAAACGGTAAACAATTTAATTTCTAGGGTGATACGGGTACTGATCGATAAACAGAGGATTCTGTTTAGTGAAGTTTGGGACGGGGTCGACAACCGAACTAACACAAAAACGCGAGGGTCAAATTACAAAAATGCCTTACGTATGTCCATACATATATACAAATAAATAAACTCCCTGATTTTCGATTGTGTTAACCCTGTAAGTGTCTCGCTCGCTACGCTCGCCGATAATTAAATTATATATTATCTAACTAGTGGTGTGCTAGAGCACAAATGGCATGGCGAGCGAGCCTTAAACTACACTATTGTTATTCAAACTACTAAAATAAAGTTGGGTTGTTAAATTACGCGTATGCGGTAAAGGGGATTCAATGCCATAGTAACCACTCCCCTCAACTGTTTGAATTGAAAATGAAGCAACAAAATCAAGTCACGTTATTTAAAATTTTCTTTGTGATATTCTTAATAGTAGTTGTAACGCACAATACTTTCACACAACTGAACATACCTACGCAAGACTTACCTTCGTGGTTCGTCTAGTGGACATTGAATTGTCAAGTAAATGCTGTTGAGTAGTGCTTATAACAGTGACAAATAGTGTATTAACTTACCAGCGCCACTAACTCGAATAGAAATGGAGCTCCCAGCACCCGCACAACAATTCAAAGCGGTAAACAATTTATTTCTAAGCTGATAACGGGTAATGGTCTCTAACCAGAGTATTCTGTTTAAGTGAAAGTTTGGACGGGGTCGAAACCGATCAAACACAAAAATACGGAGGGTCAAAGTACAAAATGACATACATACGTCGAAACATTTATATATAAATAACTAGTGGTGTGCTTGAGCACAAATGCGAGCGAGCCTTATGTTAATTTGATTTAACAACTAACACTCAAAGCTATTAAATAAAGTCGATTTTTTAAATTACTATAAGGTTAAGTATTTCAATGTCATATGTACCGCTCTCCCGCAACAGTTTTGAATTGAAAAGAAAGGCAACAAAATCAATCACGTTCTTTACATAAAATTTTTCTGTTGTGCTATTCTTAATATAGTTGTAACTCAACAATACTTTCAAACTGAAATTACATATTGATTATACTTGTGAATGAGGATGATAATGTAGTTATAGTTTCGAAATGTTTGCTTGCAGCCTTTTCTTTAGATCCATCAGGGAATATTTTCCAGCAATCCGCATTTAAAGTCTACAGATTTATGAGATCTAGTTGTGGAGATGGGAACAAACACTTGTTCTTCTTGTAACACCGAAAATATCTTCAAAATCCTTGCCAAATTCTGGAATGTCATGAAAGTTGGTACATTTTTTAATTGTTTGTCTTCAAACATCTTGCATATCTGCTGCACAGGAGCTATAGACTTTCCAGCCTTTTGAATCGTAGTGGGATTTACATTCCCTCCCATGTTTCTGAGGATAGTCTTTAATCGTTTGTTCAGATGTTCCATATGTAGATCAAAGGAATATTTGCTCCTGGTTTGCTGTGGGTGTCAACACATCAACTCCATAAAAGCTGGGCTTTTAATTTGTCTGAATGCTTATAGTGCCACTGAATTAACAAATTTAAAGCTTCCTTTACATAATTCCAATGATTAGTGCATTTAAAAAATACTAGCAATATTTTCCAGTATCGTAAAGTTTAGTTTCCGTCCCCTTCACGAATAGCATTATGGAATCCATGCCACGCTAATCCTAGTGACAACAGGTCTGTAGCATAAACGTAAACACCGTCAACATTAGTGGTAGTATTGGTTTCAAGTAAATCTTGAGAAGTGTTGCTGTTGTCACTGTTTAGCAATCTCATAAAGTTCACTATGATCATCCTTGCAAGATCTTCCACTTTCTCTACAGAAGTAAAGTCAAGAATAATTTTGGCTGCTGCCACTACATGTGTGTGAAGCATGAGAAGTAAAAAATCTTCTGCGGCATTCTTTTTAGGATCATTTTGTTCAGTGAACATTCTCAGAATCTGAAGTAGATTTATAGAAGCGGTTCCATAAACCCTAAAGTGTAAACCACACGGTTCACTTTGGATATAATGCATGTTGCGATAGTAAAATTGGGACAATGAGCTATATTTAGCTATACATATTTAATTTAGTGACATACACATAGCTAATAGTTGTAGTGATAATATTGCCAGATATCACATTTCGAGTTTTATGAAATAAAGGTAAGGGAATAAAACTAGCATGTGAAAGTCTATAAAGTCCATGAATATGTTTATGGAGTTTACTCAGTGATTTTAAATGAATCCCATATTTTAAAAAAATGTGTATCATTTAGAAATTGTCCCTATTCCGAATTAGTTGGGGGGAGGGGGGGATGACATTTTTACATGCACAACCTTCAGTCTAATACACATGCATCAAGACCAATACATATAATGCATATATGCAGTTGTTGAAGGGGTGGAAACCTTTCTTTAATAATGTGACCCTTATTTGCAACCTTACGCATTGATTAGAAAGCTATTTAGATTAGGCATTGTGAAGACTTCCTTCTTGTCTTACTGTCTGGCACCACTGGACATAATCCCTCATATCTGTCTGCACATTTTGCTCAAGTATCTCTAAGTCCTTGCACTCCACGAATCCTAGCCACAGATAGCTAGTCACCCCCAATCAGCACTGAGAAAAACTGGCTGTCATCATACTCCAGAATATTGGATAGAACTTGATGCCCTTCCTGATGAACTTATGACTCATTTCATCCAGTTTATTTTCATTAAACAATAGTACACCTAGTGGTACCTATATAAGGTAGCATAATAATATCACTATTTTAATTAAGCAATAAAAACATACTAGTTCAGATTTCTTTGCCAATTCCTTGGAATAATCACTGGGTATATGCTGAAGAACTTCTTTAGCTTGCCCTTTGTATGGATCCAGGTTGGGTTGTAATACCAAAATATGTATGATGATGGATAATTAGAAGTGTGGAACAAAAATTGAGTTAATTATCACTACCAAAATGATATTATGGTTTTAGTTATTTGTATGAAGTATAATTATGGATATAATTATTGTCAATAAAAAAAACAAGAACAATTTTAAGACACTTACCGAGACATCAACACCATTAGTTCATCCTTCAGCATTGACAGGTCACTTGTTGAAGGTAGAAGTACAGCTGCATATATATTGGTACAAAATCAGAGTATGATGAAAAATCAACTTGATCACGAACAGCAATAACTATGAAAGTAATGCAGGGAGTGCCCAGAATGAACTTGTCGCTGATATCTTGGTTTAATGGTTTGTCCACATTGTTTCCCACAAAGTTGTAGCCAAATAATGTGTCAGTCAATGAAGATGGTACATTCACGTCCATTTGTTCCTAAAAAAACAAAAAAAAACGGTATAATAAGATAAAATTAAAACAATGATATGCATACCACTTCAATCTGTGAGCTTATGTCTTGATCACTGTCCTGAGTGGTTTGTTCGCTAGGTGTAGATCCACTTGATTCAGAAATTGGACTGAATGATGGAGCTCTATCATGATCAAAATCATCATCATCATCTTCATCATCTGTGCTAATACTCTCTACAAAGATTTCATCCAATTCGCTGTAGCTGAAGTGCTTGCTGCCATCATGGTTTCTAAATCACCATTGCTCAAATCATCTTCACTTTCAATGTACTTCATGTAGAGAAGTGCATCAGTTGTAGTATTCACCTATTTACAAACAGTGACTCAATGTAAACGTTTATAGTACTTACTGTTTTCTTACACTTTAGTCACTAGTCTGTAATTTGTGACATATTGATGAATGGTATTAGCTGGTCCTTCCAAAATTCTACATCAATAGCATGGTCCTCACTAATTAAATTGACCAAAGCAATAGTTCGCCGATATGACAAGCATACATTTAGTGGCTTCAAATTCTTGTACACCTAAAAACACTTGGAGTGATATTTTTTTTAACACATTAAATACCATACTTGCCTCTTTGCTCGTGCCATTTCCATAGAGTAAGATAGAAACAGCTCTTTGCACCAATCCGATGTGCATGTTACGGGACTTCAAGATCTGGGAAGCTAGAAAGCATAGCAATGGTTTCTTCTCATTTGATTTTGCTATGAGTTGCCTTATCAAATGCATGAGGGTTGGTACTTTCTGTACCACCTCTAAAAACACTGTATCCCAGTGAAAATGCTTCACAGCTTCAATTGTATCTCTTAAAATTGAATTATGCTTGTTGGAACACAACTCCTATATTTTTAGACTTGACCTTTACAGCAAGTTTAGAAATTACTGAGGCACACATTGTAACAGTTGCTGCCATTGAATTGTAATTCTTCGGGCCAGCTTTCGCACACTTTTTTCTAGATGGAGTTGAAATGCAAAACTGTCTGGTTCTGGACTTGTAACCTAATTGAACCTATAAATGGTGCCAATTACAGATAACAAAAGTAATAAATTGGTGTGTGAAAATAAAGACAAGTTTTTTCTCTTAAGTAGGGCAATTTTAGACCATGAAACATTCAAGCTGAGTTGGAGTTAATTTTACCTAACAGTGATGTGTTTCCCTACTATAATACATGCATACCTGAACAGAGGGAGATTGATACCGTTCTACCTCTCCAATGTCTTCACTCTATATGTCTATGTGATCTAGATATTCCGACACCCTCAACTTGAGGCTGGGTAGAATCGATGCCTTTCATATCCTTTGTCATCTTAGTCTCAGCCTTCTTTATGTTGATTAGCCTCAGTTCACATCCATGACAAAGAAGAGCATTGGTGTCTTGTAAGGAGGGGTGTGACCAATTTGTAGCAAGCATCAATTCAACAAGGACAGCTTTAGTAGTATTACAACCAGAACCATGCAGTTTTTTCCTCCTTCTGTGATCACTCCGAACGCCTCCAAGTATAAGCAGCAACTAGTCTCCATACTCGAGTCCCTTAGCAATAAACATACGCGTATTGTTATTAAATACCCAGGAGCAAGTGATGACGTATTACTGCGCATGTCCGCCACGATTTTCATGGCATAGTTGACACGAAACGGTCTAAGCAATTTGGAGCCCAAGCTTCCAGCAAGGCTTGCTTAATGCAGAAGAAAGTGGGGTCAAGCTTTGCTTTTTAGGAGAAAAAGCATGACACGTACCATCTATATATACAATATACAATATAGCACATGTAATTGTGTTACCCCTAATAGTGTCTCCCTCGCTTCGCTCACTCACCACTAGAAAAATGTTCCTGTTGAAGTCATTGGAGTGAATGGGCTAGGCTAAAAGAAAAGTGATAGCTACAGAATATCTTTAGTTAGTTATTCTAGTTTTGATATAAATAGCTACTACTTAATCTTACGATATTACAATAGAATCATTTTTATCTCGTCTTGGAGCCCAGTATTTTTCATTTTATTAGTTTTTGTCTCTTTCTATTGCTATTTGAGTAACTCTGTGGACCCTTTCTCTAGCATTTTAGCCTCACTAGCTATTTCTATTCTGCTGATAATTTTTAATGTGTTCAACAAATCCCTGCAATAAAATGTAGCTAAATAACTTCATAATGTACGCAGGCACAGTAATAGAAAAAGGTACATGTAGGCATGCATTAGTCCAGACAAATGCATAAGCAAATTAAATTGAAACATATAATACAGTCAAGTTTAGTCAACTTGCTCACTTTATTGCTTACTAATATAGGAGGAGGACTTTCAGGAACACGTGGAAACATTAGGTTTAGGTTTTATTATGTACATACAATATATAGGATATGGAAAATGCTTTTTTATTTACTTTTTATAATGGTGGAAACAACGACTATGTTTAGTGTGACCTGAGCATTGGTAATGATCAATCAAATGTTATGTATATTTTGATTTATGTACTTATATAGTACTAAAGAAACCTTCATACAACACACATGTGTGGAACTTACATATGGACACTTTAGAAGTCGATGAATATTTTGAATTAGGAGTGAGGCTCGGATTGAAAGTCAATTATCTCAATATGTTAGGCAACATATACCCCTATAATATGCAACGTGCTAAACTTGAAGTAATAAATGAGTGGATGAAAAATAATGGCACTCAGACTCAGTTGTTTCCTTTTTTTAATGCTTTGCATACAATGGGTTACCAAGAATTACTTCACCAACTGTCAGAAAAATATGATATAGGTATCTAAATGATTATGTTATGTTATTAATGTTGTGTTATACCAATTCTAAATCCAGACATTGGACAAGCTTTATATCATACTTTAATCAGGTAGTTTATCCTATTAGATAAGATAAAAAATGTAGTGTAAACTACTATTGCAATACTTTACATTATCTAACAATTTTTTGTATCTACCATTTCTGAACGTATAAAGTACTATCACATTAAAGTACACGTTCAATTTTTCTGTTAAAAGAAAACAAAAACTAACTGGGTCAGCATGAGTGGTACTTTGTGTGGATATAATAGAGTGTTCCAGTTTCCTGTTTTAGTGCTTATGATAATTCATAATCAGTGTAGCAGTGTGTATTCTTATTAATAGCTCTTCATACATTACAACTATTTAAAAAAATTTCATTATTGTACCAAATTATGTGTAATTTCAATCATTTTAATATTTTCAGAATTCAAGATCTATCATGCCATAATATTGTGTAATTGTGTATATAGAATTTGAGGATAGTGATGGCTCTGATTTATCTGATTATGAACCACAAGAAAAACCCAAAACTTATAAAAACAAAAATCTACCACAATCATCAGTATCAAAGAAATATTTTGAAAAAAAAATTTTGACCCTTACAAAGGGATATGATGATTGGCCAGAACTAGGCTTAGCCTTAAATGTACCAAGAAGTAAACTAAAATCTATTTTGTCTCTATATCCTAGTGATGTCTTGAAAGCTAAATCGTTATTGATTGAAAAATGGCTTGAGACAGATGACAATGCAAGTTGGCTGAAATTATCAGTAGCACTAAATGAATTAAAGGAGCATGATATATCCAAGTACATCAATGAAACATATTTGAATAGCAGTAAGTTTGAAACAATTAGTAATGCTTAAACTTAATATCATAAGCGTCTTTATTATGCATGTCATCATTCAGTGTATGATGAATTAGTTCATTATTCGTGATAATCACACAAAAAAAATTCAAATTTTTTAGAGAATTATTTAAATTATTTTTATGATTATCATGAGTAGTGAACTAATACATTAATATTTTCATCCATAAGTCTAATTTTTTGTGACATAATTTAAAATAATGATTAGTGTAAAAATTACTTGCACTTCACCTACAACTTATGTTTTCAACAATATTATTTAACTCATTGCTTAATAACATCATTCTATAAAAACTTTTAGATATTGATGATGAAACATTCGTATATTCTACACTACTAAACCGTCATACTATTACAGGTAACTTCAGTCCTATTAATTAGTATGTTACTACAGCAATAAAATATTTAATTATATACATTATGTGTGTATATTATATATTACTATTTATATACAGCATTTGACTCTGTGGTTGAGTATGGCACCATTTCCCCAAAGTCTAAAGGATATTACACCCAACAAAATGTTTACATTACTTGTCACAGTAGAACCCCTCCCTCTTGGTACAAAAATGGTAAAGCGTTGCCGAAGAAAGTGTCACTGAATCAGATGTCAATACAAATAAAAAACTCTAAAATACGTGACTCAGGAAATTATACTTGTTTAGGAACCTATGATGGGATTAAGGAATTTTCCGCTTCTTCTATCATTTATGTTGGCAGTAAGTCATTATTTAACTGAAGCAACTCTGTGGTGTAGCCACTCAAACTGATTAAGGGATAAAATTGGAATTAATATCATTACAATTACAAAATTTAATGAATTAATCTTCTATTACAATCATAAATACAAATGAACACATGTATATTTTTATACTGGAGTGTATTTTTTAATAGAAAAACATGATTCAAAAGTTTCTCCTCCTAATGTTGAAGTTAATCTTGATGAGGCTATAGAACTGAAATGTCAATCACAGTCACAAAACAACAAAACATTGTGGTTCCATAATAATGTCAATGAATTGCCAAAAAATTCAGAGCCCATAAGTATGGACAGAGTATTGAGAATTGCCCCAGCTCTCTCCTCTAGTAATGGTTTTTATTTTTGCTATGGCCACACCCACTTTTGGGCTGCTGCTTCAGTTACGGTATTTGGTGAGTCAAGTCAGATATGACAACGAATCTAAACAATGAATAAATCAAATATTTTCAATAAACTAATAGTAGAATTTACATATTGAGTACTACTAAATCAATTTGTAGTAAAGTTTTCACAAAGTATTACTTCATTTCTTTGTCAACATTTCTATCTGCCACACACAGTTTACTGGTTTTTCTGTGGTAGTCTCCTTAGTGATAGATGGAATAGATATTGTTAGTATGAATGTACACACTAGTGTACATTAAAGTAGATATTTCATTAAGCATGAATGTATACTAAATTTTACTGTTGTAAAGTTGATGCCATGTAATTGTTTACATGATTTTTGTTTTTGGCTACCTATAACATAAACAAAAGTATATTTCATTATAATAATATTTGCACTTCTTCGAACATACTTTGGCAGACCAAAATTATTAATGATATCCTCTGTATCTTAACAAATGCATTTATTAATAGAGATAGAGTACACTTAACTAATTAACATTAACTCTGTATATTAATGGCAATACTGTAACTACTTTTATATAATAACAATGTTTGCAATAAATTACCATTCAGATCATAATCATTAACGATTTTAAGGAAAAATACACAGATAGCCAACATGATTAGTGTTACTTTGAATAAGGTTGTAATTAGCTCAATATCTGTTTATCACGGCAATAGTCATACCACATATAAATTATGTTTGTATTCTATTATATTATAATTACCGAACAAGTCGATATGACCACACAGTTTTATAGTGATAATAAATTTAACCTCTTAATATTGTTACATTTTAGCACAAAATATATGCTGTCTCGGTGTCTACTTTTATACTGCTTCCATCTCATTTCAAATTAGTTCCACAGAGTGTCTGATAAGGTGACCCAATATCTATTCCTTCCTTTAATTTAGATCTCAACAAAGTAATTCCAGAAAAAGCAATCGTAAAGGAATATGATGACTTCACAATACAATGTCTTTCAACTCAAAAAACTACTTGGTCATTCAATAATACACCACTGCCATTAAATGCAAAATACCAAGGAAAAAATTTAGCCCTCATGAATATAACAAGAGAAATGAGAGGGATATATATCTGTACTGGTTATGATGTAAATAACTTACAATTTGTTACAAAGTCTGAACTTGTAGTAGTTTGTAAGTAATATGTTTATTCACAAATAGTTTGTCAGCCTTCTTTAATTGATGAGTTGCACTCTCTTTCTCTTTCATGGCACAATTGTTTGCTATCACCTGTGATTGATATTGTTCCACTTCTTTAAGTGTTTAAAAACATTCTACATAGCTTGTTCGTTGTTTGTTTTGAATATCACAATGTGATTTTTTTAATATCATAATGTGATTTTTTTTTAGTTTAGTTGGCACTACTGATACTAAAAAAAAATTTAAACTGTATTGTAGTTTTTAAGTTCATCAAAAAGAAAATAGAATAAAATACAACAAATCCTAATTCAAGAATTCCGGATTCAGTCATTATTATGCTGTGTACCAAATAAATTTTCAATCAATTGGTAACAACAGTACTGGAGCAATCTAACTAAGCATGGCTACAATTATTTAAATGCTATCATACTTGATTGTGACAGCCCTAGCTACATAACTGGGTTGGCCTGTTGCGTATCTAGCTATAATACAACCGGCGAGTTATGTAACTGAATGTATAAGGTCCAGTTATGTAACTGAATGTATAAGGTCCAGTTATGTAACTGGATGTATAAGGTCCAGTTATGTAACTGAATGTAGAAGGTCCAGTTATGTAACTGGATGTATAAGGTCCAGTTATGTAACTGAATGTATAAGGTCCAGTTATGTAACTGAATGTAGAAGGTCCAGTTATGTAACTGAATGTATAAGGTCCAGTTATGTAACTGAATGTAGAAGGTCCAGTTATGTAACTGAATGTAGAAGGTCCAGTTATGTAACTGAATGTATAAGGTCCAGTTATGTAACTGGATGTATAAGGTCCAGTTATGTAACTGAATGTAGAAGGTCCAGTTATGTAACTGAATGTATAAGGTCCAGTTATGTAACTGAATGTATAAGGTCCAGTTATGTAACTGAATGTATAAGGTCCAGTTATGTAACTGAATGTAGAAGGTCCAGTTATGTAACTGAATGTATAAGGTCCAGTTATATAACTGAATGTATAAGGTCCAGTTATGTAACTGGACAGTAACAAAAAAAGTCTTACTTGCCAGTTGTGAAAGTGTACCCTTGGTAATGCTATGGGGACAGTCTGTTGAACATTTGGATTGCCAGTTGCATAATGTGAATCCGGTGACATAACTGGATTGTACAGAACAATAGAGTTTTATGTTCAGCTACCCGGTGTTTGCTCAAGCTAAGTATTTCACTAGTGCTTTAAAAGAAGTGGTCCCTAGATAATCAATAGAATACTCATTATACTCCTTAATTAATCATTTTTAATTATATGATGCACATGATGTAATAACTACATCATCCACAATTATGTTGTTTTCATGATAAGATATAATTTAAACTCTTTTAGTCCCCCCATGGCACTTTAAATCCTATTCTGTTGCTAAATTATCTCCCACTAAGAATTAATGGAATGGTAAGAAAATATTCCTTGATTGAAAACTTATTTCAGGCTGTGTACCCTTTGTCATCAGCTAATATCCTCTGATCTGGTGAAACGATCACTTGCATTCTCAGAGAATCCGATAGAAAGAAATAATTATTAATGCTCCAGTGACTTTTTTGAAGCTGGACGTCTATCTTGGACTGAGCTCAATACACTGGAATCGATCCCACTTCAGTAGAAATGTCAGAAATGTCCTGTGATGATTTTAATGATATTTCTCCTGAAGCAAAACCAGATGAAGAAGATTCTAATTCACTAGCATTAGCATGACAGCAAACCATTATGTGTCTTGTTGCCGTTAGAACAAATTACACGAGGTCGTTTGAAACAATGTGGTAACGAGTTAATGTTAGATTTAGTGGTGTGTGAAAATTTGGGTCATCTGACAGGTCTGTGAATCAATAGGCTTGTCTTACAGGTCCTTGCACTGCCATTAGTGTTCAGATGCGATCAGAACCAGCTAAACCACATGTATGGGTAAAGTGAATAATTTCAGCTAAGATACCATGAAACACAAGAGCAGTGTTAGACAGCATATGATGATGGAACTGAACCAAAAAATAAAAATGACAAATTGCAAAGTTTGATGTAGCTTGATTGTGAATGAGTGTACGATGAAAACACACATCAAGCTTTTCCCATTGGAAAATATGACACCCTCTTTTTCTTATCTTTCATAAATGGCAAACTAGACAACCGATCTACAAGTTTTATTTTTGCCAGATATGTAGGTGATAATAACATCATTTTGCATGAGCTTCAGGGCATACCTGTAAGTCATATATTGAGGAAGTTTCCAGTCAACTAGGCTAACCAAGGCCTGTGGTCGGTTACAATGATGAAGTTTCGCCCGCTAAGATAAAAAATGAAATGATTGATTGCTGAGATGAACGCCAACCTCTCAAGTTCTGTCACTGATTAGTTCTGGTCCGTGCAACAGTCTTGAGGTAAATGCCACCAGGATTTCACCAACCTTCCGAATAACATAAGTACACCTCCTATTCTAACATCACTAGCATCTGTGTGCTACACATAACTCTCCACTGGCCAGGCACATACAAAATCATGCAAGAAATACTGAGTCCATCTCTGTCGACCACTGAACCACATTTGGGGGTTGTTTAGATGTGGCTGGGGTAAGCGCACTATTGAAATTCACAACGTTCTGAACAAAGTATAGAAAATCACTCATAAATCAAATTAATGATCACATCATGCTTCTTGTGACTTCACATATTGTACTTGTGTTTTAGTCATACAAATTATTCCACTGCCCATCCTATATCCTCAATAACTATAAATTTACTACCATATCAGACTTAAACATTTAACAGTTAATCCATTCTTCCTAAGAGCTTCTAACATGATTAAATCCAAACATCACCCATATAATTAGCACTAACATCATTGCACTTATTCAGCAGGTTTTGAATTTTTTTTGTTTTGAAAAAAGCAAGTGCATTGCATATTCCAAAGTCATGCCAAAAAACTCAAATTTTCCTGAAGGGCAAACAAAAAATGCCATCTTTCTACTGCTTTCACTCATTGTAAGCAGATAGTTACCAATCATTTTTTACAGCAAACTAGCAATTCTAGTTTTCTAAGAACCCCCTTTAGAAATGACATTCAGCCACGTTTTTGTCATTCCATTGAGCTAATGATAATCAACATATTCCCTAATACAGCCCTCAAATTTCTTAAAAAACAATTGGACTTGACTACTCATTTTTATGATACCAACATTTAACATTAAATATTTACTCCAATTCTAATTTGTATGTAACCATTACATACCCAATGATTCTTCTCTTTTACCTTTAACCTTATCAAATTTCTTCAGCGTGAGGTTCTTTTAATCTTGCACTATCAGCCACTCTCTTAATTGTTACACACACTTCTTTGTGACTACATACAGTCCTTCCCATTTTCCCTCTAGATTAGAAACTGTGCCTGCTCCGACACCCTCACCACCACCTTTTCTCTGATAATTAATTAAGGGTGTACTTTTCCTGCCCTTATTCTTCATCCACTTCATTTTCTTGCCACTCTGACAGTTGCTTTCGCAGTATCTCTAATCTTTCTGCTAAGTATTTGACCCACTTCATTGGGAAATGTTCCCCCCCCCCCCCCCCCCCCCCACCCCAGTCTTTTTTTTAACCCAGCCACTATATAGTACAGCTATTGGGCCTCTCAAATTTCAATGATTATACAATTTAGTGGGTGATAAGACCCTAGTCTCTGTTTGCCAACTGTCCATACACAAACAAGGCCATTGGCACACACACACACCTATCAATATCATTCCTGATCGACTTTACCAGCATTGGTTAAAGTGAATCGTGAAATCGTTTAGTTGTGCGGTCAACAAGGAGCCATCTGAACACTAGCAGTGGGCATGTTTCAAACATTGACCACCCTGATCTAAGATGCTATCCATCACGCAAAAAGGCTTCTGCTGTATCTTTTGCAGTAATCCACAATTTTACCATCTTATCCCACTCCTCTCACTATTCATATCCTGTATCTTCCATCTTATCCCACTCCTCTCACTATTCATATCCTGTATCTTCCATCTTATCCCACTCCTCTCACTATTCATATCTTGTATCTTCCATCTCATCCCACTCCTCTCACTATTCATATCCTGTATCTTCCATTATTGTTTTTAATTAATACAAATGCAGTCAAGTATAGTGATAAAGTAATTCCAAATTATAAACAAGTGCCAAGTGGTAGTGCAGTAACTTTTAAATGTCTTTCATATAAGGAAGTATCTTGGAAATTTAATAATGGCGAATGGCCACACATGATGAACATAGGCATGAAGAAAGGGATATTTAGTAAACTTAATTCATATTGGATGAAACTACAGGATGTTAGAGAATTACACTCTGGTATTTATACTTGTTATGGTGTGGATTCAAATAATACTTTCTTTTATAATGATGCAACTTTGAAAGTAACATGTAAGTTAGAATTTAAGTCATTCTGACCACTTCTATTACCAGTAACTGTTGAAAAAGTCTCAGTTATTAAAAAAAGGCCAGAGTTATTTTTGTAATTTTAGCTAGTAAAATTGAAAATATGTATTTACATCAGCTTCTTCAGTAGTAATAGATTATAATAATCCATTGGGACAACCAGTAGCTCTTAACAACCAACAAGCGGCACTTACAAGCTCCAAAAATCGGCGAGTTTTTAATTTACGTTTGGTAAGGATTTTCAATGCCATAGTAACCAGTTCGAACCACTTTTTGTGACTTGTAAAACAAGCTTTTTTTCAGGAAACTCACACAATTTTGAACTAAAGTTTAAAGTAAGATTTGACCAATGCTGTATTATCAGAAGAAACTGGGGTCACTCCTAAAAAGCCATGTTTTCAGAAGAAAAAAAGGCACACACACTCGTTAAAGGGCATATACATATATACTGGTGGTGTGCTTGAACACAATTATCAAGGGAGCCTGCCTAGTTAGATGAATAAAGCAGTATTGTTACATGTTATTTTAGCTTAGTTAATGCAAACAATGTGTAAAAGTTGGCCATTAATTTTAGTAAACAAACACAGAATTACTTTCACACCTCAATTTCCTGAGTAGTGCTAACTTTTGTAGTATCAAATTTAAGCCATTCTGACTACCGCAATTACCAGTAAAATGCAAGCGTTAATTTTGCAAATTTTATCTAACATTAATACGTACTCAGATTCCTGCATTTCTAGCTTTATATCGCGGTTAGCTTAGGTTGCGAGTGTGGAAACAGGATAGACGGAGAGTTCTGTTGTCACAGAGGTACAGGACCACCAATAACAAATGCCGTATTGCCAATATACTTCAGTGATATAGCTATCATTTAGCTAGAAACTGGTATTACAGCCACACTTAAGCGGTTTGCCGTTAAATTGTGTGCTTGTAAGCCATGTTTATGCCAATTCCTTATCTTCCCTACTATAGATGCCGTTTATTGCAAGGATTAGGACCAACTCAGGCATCACTCCACCTTCAATTTGGATCACAACTATATTTTGTATATGTGTACTACTTAAATTCTATCATTTCATTGATTTTCATAATAAATACACATTATAAATAAATAAAACAATTGATTATTTGAATTAACAAGAAAGTCTAGTAAATGCAGCTACAAGTTACTGTGCTGTACTGCTGAATCCTGTGAATATCAGAATATCTTGGGACATAGTAGGTAGAATCGACTGATTTTAATCCTGTCTCTTTAGAAGAACGCCACACCAGTTTGCATTTTCCATCTGCTGTACAGTATCTGCGCGAAAGAAACATAAATATAATTGAAAACAGACGAGATGAGCAGTAAAGCACCGAAAAACTCCATAAACTTCATTTTTCTTTCAACATGTGCTACCGCCCAGTTTTTACATGCAACATGCAACGTTGACATTTGCGCGCTTAATTGACTTGGATTCGCATGACTAAATTGCTTCCCGTAAAGTACTAAATACATTCCTCAACCACGCTTGCGGTCGTGCCAATTCAACTTGGACGTACTATACCACCTTTAGCATCTGGGGAATGTGGCTTTATCATTTATCAAGTGTGGTTTACCTTCAGTGTTGTCTAGGTAATGAGGGTATGAATACCGTAAGTCCCAATAATCAAATATAATGTAAACATGAAGACAGCATATGAACCGCTCTTGGTGGTGTTGTAAACTTGATTAAAAACGTCATTTCCAAGATTTGTATAGTACACAGCACATTTGATTGAGAAGTGAGATTCAACTCAAGCATAATTTTAATCTGTCCATAATTACCTCACATGAACTCTAGCTTATGGAATTCACATTATTTCAGCAGTAACAACCTGAGTTTGATAATTTACGTTAACCTTTATGTTTTACTTTATTATATTATAGATAAATCCAATGAAGCTATAAAATTTTTCACAATGCCTTCCTCAGATACAATTTCGTCTTCCAATTACTTGTGTGCTTATAATAATAAGCATGAAAATTGTTTGAAAAGAATTACACATGATATTGATGCTGACAGGTCTACAGGTAAGTATATCATAGAAACAACATTATGTCTATTATTATATTAACCATAATAATATGAATTACAGATTACTTGAGTTCTGTACCATCATCATACTCACCAAATGTACCTCACTTTGTGTTAACTCTAGAATTGAGCATATATATACATTGTCAATCATTTACGCATGCATAAACTGACTATAGTAAAATATAACACACAAACTAGAAAGTTCAGAACATATTCAGAATATCACCTCAAAGTCTGATTGTTATTGTAATTGATTAGTCTATTGAACATTATAACACTCAAACAGGAAAGTCAAACGCATATTCTAAGTAAGTCCAATTCTTCCAAAATTCTATACAATTCAAAATTAAAGTAGGTAACAATACATTAAATACAGACATTATGCAGATAATTACAATGGTTTAAATTAGTACAAATCGTAAATGTTGACGGTTAGATCATGGACTCATTAATTGCTGCTGATTGGTCTGTGATATCTTGCATTCATACAATTGGCAATTACCCCCCCCCCCCCCCCCTCCTCCTCCTCCTCCAGTCATTCCCTGCAGTGTCCATGCTGCAACAGACTGTGGTATAACTTACCACATGCCACAGAACATATTCGGTTATTAGCACTTGCTTAATATTATATTATTTCTATGCACTAATTAAACATTCTATTTATCCCTCACTATGCATTACATCACCTCTGTACTATCGTCTTACTGCACATGCTCAGACTGGTTTTCTATATAGTGGCCATCGTGAGCATGTGCCTTTCAGTTGTACATAGATGCTTGTTGAAAAAGAACCTTTATCCTATAATTCATAACCAGACTTAAGAAATCTGGGTATTGGGTTGTGGGAAGCCTTGAAAAGCTTGGTGATTATAATCAGCTGTACAACTTGGTGGCAGCTACTACAGGTTGCTCTCCAGCTTTCCACCACACTTGGTGTCCAGCGGTGGTCCAGTTCTTCTTAGTGCTGGATAATTGGAGACGGCCTCACTTCATCGAAACTTACCCCTCTTCATCCTCTGATTCACTGTTGTCTCCTTCTTCTACTCTTCTCAGTCAAGTCCACTTATATTAGTCATTTTACTTGTTCTTGTCCTAGTTATTCAGGCAACTCCTGATTTGTACCAGCGTAGAGGGTTTCCGCCACAACTTGCTTCATCACATTCAACTTCTTCTTGAACCACAAAACAGTCCCAGCTCAATCCTCATCAGCAGTCTACCCTGCGACAGTGTTATTCCCAATTTGGTGTTCGCTTGCACTGCCATTAAAGTTTGCTCTCTGGATCTAAAAATCCCACTACTTTCTACATCCATTTGCTCTTCCTCTTCTCCCCGAATGCAAGTTATTGGTTTCAATTATTGCATCTGTTATTGTTTCATTTTGTTGTGCTTGGACATTGTTAAATTGTGTTTTAATTTAATCAGAGTGTCAGTTTTTATTATGCTAACTAGAAGACAAAGAGCCTTAGCTCCAATGTCTGCCAGTCAAACTGACCAATCACCCTCCCATTCTGATGATAATAGCTCATCCTTGAACTCCATCCCTTCCTTGTCACCTGTAAGGTCCCCTATTTCACCTCTTTCAAATGAATCATTTGCTTCCACTAATGCCACTGTTCAAGCCACCTCACCTCATTCTGAATGTGCTACACCCTCTGCAACACATATTGATGAGTCTGCTGAATTCCTTAAATCCATTCAGGAAAAAGCCAAAGCAGTGGATATTGATCCAACTATGCTCATGTTTGCCCAGTTACTTACTAAGCAAACAACGAACACTGCTCCTGCCCAGCCTGTTTTTGACAAGCCAGATTCCCTTGTTTCTGCAATTGGCAGAATGCTAGATGGAGAAGATGTTTTTGTCTTCCTACATCGTTTTGAATATGAGCTCACCCGTAGGCATGTCCATAAAAATGATTGGCTTTCTCACTTACCATCCGTTTTATCAAGCAATTTTAAAGAAGCATATTATAATAATGTGTCTGTTTGTACCACTTATGAAGAGATGAAAATTGTTATGCTTAATAGTGGTGGTTATTCCATCTCAGAGTGTCTCAACAGCTATCCTTTGAAATTTAGAGCTAGTGGCCACAAAACCATGCTCCAGTGGTTCAACAACTGGAAATACAAGTTCCAAGTCATACTTGAGAGTCTGCCATTCTTGGTGGATTATAAGAACAAGCAGATAGATGATATGTCTAACCTGTTTGCTACAGTTGGTTTACTTGCTGGGATGCCCCAAGAACATAGGGATGCTGTGTTGAACAAGCCCTGTCAGTCCAACCAGCTTTTCATACAAGAGTGCAACACTTGGTATCTTTCTTCAGTCACTCCTCACAACAAACCAACTCCACATAAATCCTATCATGGCAGACCATTTGACCATCATTCAGATTACAAACCACCCCCTCACGGGCAAAATTATTACCATAGGCAGCCATTGCTCAGTTTACCTTCCCAGCATTCTCATACTTCCCAGCAAAACTCTCCTCATTATTATCACACCCCTCATTCTAACACTTCCTATCATGGCAACTCACAATACCCTAACCCCCATCATAATTCCTCTTATCAAAGATCCACTCCACCCCCAAATGACACCAGCACAGTAACTTGCTACAAATGTAACCGCATTGGGCATTATGCTGATCATTGTACAGCCACACCCACCCCTTCACATCCACCCTACAGAGCCACACAATCACATTCCAATGGTGCCACACCCAACAGCAACAGCTCTAACTCCACCCCCACAAGACCCACACCAGTTCCCAGAACTAACAACAGGCCAATAAGGAGGATTGACTTAAATAATCATGATTCTGACCCTTCCTCTGAACCATCTCCCACACCACTAAACAATTACATAGAAGAAGATTTGGTCACTCATGGTGCTGTAAATGGCATTTCTACACCTGTGATAATAGACTCTGGTGCCAAGATTTCAGTTGTGTCTGATGATTTTAACAGTTTACCGATTTTGTTATGATTGTATATGGACACTTTTCACCCTGTGTCACCAGTGAAGCTATATCCACACCCTCCCCTTGGTTCATGTCACTCCTAAATGAGTTTGTTGTTGTGTGCATCCATAAGTATGTCAACACAGTGAAGCTACAAGATTATCAATACCATCTGCACAGTCACTGCAAAAATCACAATGTAAATGTAAACTCACCTTCAAAATTTACTCTTAATGATGTTCTTAGTCAGCGGACCACAGCACCAGCCACTCCAGTTGACCCTAAGGCTGCTTTAGCACCTTGTGAAGCGACTGATGCACCATGGAAAAGAAGCATCTCCTGGAGTTCTACAATCCAACATAAATTATTTACTTGGTTAAATAGTAGACACCTTTTGCATTTCACCACATCATTATAGCCCATTACATTGGTGCAAGTGCCAGTGGGAGAGTTTCCTCTTCAAATGTCGAAGGTAAATAAATAAAAAATAAATATTATACAATAAATGAATATCTTTAATGAAGAAAAAAAAAAAGAAAAGGAAAAAAAAGAAGAATCTGAAGTGTTTGCGAGGTGTTGGACCTGTTTTGGCAATTGCCTTAGAGGGTATAATTCTTCTCACTGCATGACCGATGAAGACATTGACAAGCTAGGTAATTAATATAGTGTGTGTGTATGTATATAATCTTATGTTACAAATTTGACTACATTAATGATTTTTTTAGAGTCGCACATCAGCAAATTTTTGAAATTTTATCGTGAAAATTTTACCCAAAAAGCATTTTCTGTAAGACCGCATAATTTGTGGATTCGAACGTGGAAGTTAGTATCCGGATTGATGGGCGAGCAGGGGGCTGAATCAATTCATGCCCGTATTATGAAACTTGAAAGAGTACACAGGAATACCAAAGGACGTGGACAGACAAAAATACATTCTCAAAGAGCAAACTTGGAGTTAGCTACATCATTTACTCACTTTCGACCTCCATTGAAGAAGATAGGTCCATATATAAAGCAGAACCAGTGAAGAAACCGAGACTCAACTGTGATGGAAAACAATGCACTTACAACGTAATCGCCATTATATCTTTCTTGCCGTTATCTAGCTAGTAATATAGTTGTACTTACCTGGGAACTAGGGAAGTTAGCCATGAAAAGCGCACCTTAAAAATCGGATGGTACACCTTCACAAAAAATGTTAGATAGTTGAAATAAAGTTCATAATGCCACAAATGCTTCATATTTTCTTTTAGCTTACTTTAAACTACGTCAAAAATTTCATAAAGCCCCGCACGCTTACTCCTATGGTTCCACTATTGCACGGATAGCGCCCCCAAGGATGAACAAAAAAAAACTCTCAGGCATATAGCAATTGTTCATGCTTTTCAAAGAGGTCATTACATGTCCACACCCAGAGGTTACTTTATAATGTCAACATTAGCGTGGGTGCAATAAATTCAGGATAAAAAATATTGGACTTTGAAATAATGCTAAGAAAAGAAGAAAGCAAAGTGTACGCATGGTAACAGGATGGGAGAGACGTTTGCAGTTAGATATTACAAAGTTTTAAATTAATTTTTTCTTTTAATGGCATTGGTAAGTTATCTTTGTAAATGCGCTGCAGAGCTATATGCCTTACGTAACAATTTTGTTCTTACTTAAAGATCCAAAGTCCAATAGTCAGGTAACTAAGAGAATACAATGTATTGCCATATAAAGATCTCTGGTACAACAGAGCATTTCGAAAGGAGGGTACTTTGGATATACAAGCAACTTAAACCGAAACTGTTGGTTTAGTGATCCTTACCTAATCAAGGATCTAATTTCATGTCCCTCACAGTTTCACACCTCAAGCAATGCTTCAAAATCCATGATCACAACATGCATCACACAACCCTGATTGGAAAATTGTTTTTGACCTCATACTGCACTTTGCCAGAAACACTCCATGCATTGGATTTACATCCCATGAGCTCCTTTTCTCAATTCATCTCCCTTCATTCTATCAACTTTGAAATCCCTATGGACATCATCATCCACCACTTCTGTTAACCTTGCACAATTCATTCACGAAATGAACACTATTCTCTCATGCCAAACTCTACCATGTTAAATCAGCATTGTCATCCAAACTTGTCACTGACAGAATCACCAAAGAAACTACTTTATTAGCTAAATTTAACATAGGTGACATTGTATATGAGACCCTCTGGAATAAACAAATGCATAGAAGCATCTTGGACTGGTTCATACACTATCACTCAACTTTTTCCACCTGACAATTGTTCAATAGTTCAGAAAGACAAGAAGATTAAACCTATAATAGTGCACCTTCACAGTTGAAGAGGTTACACCTGTTCTTAGATGTTTACCTGTGGCTGATGAACATATCATTCCACACACCCGTCAACACTCCAACATATGAGTTCCCGATAGACCGTTCTACGGGCTCCTAACAATTCAGACACTCAGCAAAACTTTTTAAATCATTGACTGGTAAAGGGTTTGCAACATAACAGAATGCATTATACATAATAGTTCACAGTATAGTCAGTTAGCTGGGCCGCTACAGGGCTCCCCCCAGTGACGGAAGTCACGGCTCAGTAATTATTTAATTATCTACTCTCCTATTTATCAATTATACCATTACTTACTTTGCATTCATCAATTATGCAATTATTTAATTAACTAGTTTATTTATGTTTCTTTTTCTCATGCACCCTGTGATAGCTGGTTTTCTATATATTGGCTGGCTAGTGAGTTTTTGCTGTATCTCATATTAATCTATGACACTAACTGAACCAAGAATTAACCTCTCTCGGGCTCAGGGAAGCTTAACACCTGGTGGCAACGACCTGCCTAGAACAGATTAATCTCGATTCTGGGGAACTTATTCTAGCCTTCCTTAGCCAGAAGGTCAAGAAGCTCCTAGGAACTCTAATCTCCCACATGTGGTGGCAGAGGTAACTCTGGAACTCTCCTTCTTTATCAGCCGTTTTGCCAGCCTCTCTCCACTTCTACCATATCAGCTAAATTTCATATCCTTTACTTGTTTATTTGTACATGCTTAGAATTGTGATTGTTTTAGTCAATTATTTCCTTCTTGTATTTTCTAGCAATTTAATCATTTGTTTAGAACGCTGTTGTATGCTTAGAATTGTGATTGTTTTAGTCAATTATTTCCTTCTTGTATTTTCTAGCAATTTAATCATTTGTGTAGAACGCTGTTGTATCTTACATTTTTTCCTGTGTAATTGTTGTGTCATTGTCTCTTTTTGCTTTGTATGCCATTATGTCCACCTGTAATTATTGCAAGCATCGAAAGAAAGCTAGAGAACTATCCGATAAACCAGCAAATAACGCACAACAGAAAGCGAGCGGACTGAATAAACTCGTTCACAGTGACTCAGAGGATGATGCTGTAACCTCCTCAGTGGTTAATCGCACCAATGGGGTACCCAACAAATTTAATACTTTGTTGGAAGGCAAGGTCAATGATAATTTGGCCACTTTTGAGTTAGATTCTAACGCCCACGTGTCCCTCATTTCACCTGATCTTGTATGTGATAAAGACAGAGTTCCAGGAACCACTTTCGCCTCTTGTGTTTTTAAATTGCGTCAAGTCCTTCCCTTAGTGAAAGTGGATATTGATATCCAGGGAACTAGAAGACGGGTTAGGTTTTGTGTCTCATGATTTAGACAACCACTAAGTTCTTTTGGGTAGTGATTTGCCTAAGGATGATTTCTGTCATTTCCTTCTGTTAGCTATTCACAAACCCTGTTCCTCAGTTAAGATAACTAGAGCACAAGCCAGGCATCAGAAGTCTTCTGAAGCAAGAGAGAACACCAGCAAATACTTGATGGCGCACAGCCTACTGATATTTCAGTTATTGACCCTTTGCCAGATAATTCTCCTCCAGCTATTGACCATGACACCCACACTGACTCACCACAATTGTCTGATTATGATGTGTCTGTTGGGGTTGACTTTCTTTCCACAGGACCAGTGTTGGCTCCTCATTCTGTTGAGAATACTGACTCTGATAACTTTGAAGATGCATGTCCTAGCCCACTTGACAGTGTATCTGCTAAGATCCTGTGTGATGTGCCATTAGTTCAGTTAAATGGTATAGGTAGATCTGGTCTGTGTAAGCTACAAGCCTCAGATACTTCCCTAACTGATGTACTTCCCATGTTCTTCCTCAGTAATCTACTCTCCTATTTATCAATTATATCATTACTTACTTTGCATTCATCAATTATGCAATTATTTAATTAACTAGTTTATTTATGTTTCTTTTTCTCATGCACCCTTATTCATTTGTGATAGCTGGTTTTCTATATTCAAGTATCATTCTGTGAGTTTTTGCTGTATCTCATATTAACCTATGACACTAACTGAACCAGGAATTAACCTCTCTCGGGCTCAGGGAAGCTTAACTCCTGGTGGCAGCGACCTGCCTAGAACAGATTAATCTCGATTCTGGGGAACTTATTAAGCAAATTTCATTGAAAGACAACAAAAGGTATAAAACACAGTGTGCCGGGTGTCGCCACCCTATACCTCGCCCGCATAGCGGGGTGAAATATAAATAATAATAAATATAAATAATAATAGTAAATAATAATAAATAATAATAAATAAATGTGAAATAAACTGATACATGGATGATGCGCTAATATTGACATGGAAGAAGTTCATAGACTGAAGTTCTCTGATCGTTCCCAGATCATGCCGTAGAGGCGGAAGAACTGTTATTGATGAGAGGGGGGCACCCACACTTCTGAACATTGAACTTCAGGCCAGACCAGACTCCAAACTCCTGCACATTCGACAACATGCGTGAGACATCTTCTTGCGAGGAGCCAAAGAAACAGACATCCAATGTGCAAGTTGTCGAGTGGTGTTGCCGTTGTCCAGAGTGTAGCTCGAACCCGTGTTGTTCAGGGCTGGAAGAAGGGCACCAGAGGTCATCTCAGGGGATTGCGACCTTGCTGTAGGGGCTGGAGTCCCGGAGGTCGTCCGAGAACAGTTATTTCTACTTGATCTGGAACGGTGTGGCAGAGTTGGTGGAGCCATCGGGTACGGTGTGGGCAAATCTTGAAACACAGAAGTAGGCGCACTGGAATTGGACGCACCGGAGGTTGTCCAAGGTGGGCGTGACATTGCCGTAGAGGTGAGAATGAGTGCATCAGAGTTCATCCCAGGGGCTGTGACTTTTCCATAGAATCGGAAGTACCAGAGGTCGTTCGAGGAGGCCGTGACTGTACCAGAGAGGCTGAAGTGGGCGCACCAGAGGTCGTCCCAAGGGAGTGTGACCTTGCCGTAGAGGCAGGAGTGGGCATGCCAGAGAGCGTCATAGGTCTGGAACGGTGTGGCCGAGTCGGCGGGACCATCGGGTATGGTGTCGGCGAATCTGGATAAAACCCGGAACGATGAGAAAAGAGAGGAACTGGGACCCGGAACAGAACAGGAACAAATAATAATCTGAAACTTAAGCAAAAGTGGTGCCTAGGCCGAGCTGATCCGGTGAATAAATTCCCGGGGCGCTGCTTCGGTGCTGGAAAGAAAATGCCGTCAGCTAAGGTGCTGACCGGCCAAAATGTGATCGCCTCTCCGACCAAGTGAAACTGCCTCGAGCAATTACACTCTAAAGAACAGTTAAGAAAGTTTTCATTAAGAGACAAAAAGGTACCAAACACAGTGTGTCGGGTGTCGCCATCCTATACCTCTCCCGCATAGCGGGGTGAAATATAAAATAATAAATAAAATAAAAGATAAGATAAAATAAAATAAATAATAAGATGAAACTTAGAAGGTTACTATTATTATGATTATGAAGATGATAGCGTTTATAGAAGATGATAAGTTTACAGAAGATGGTATAAGTTCACGTCGTCCCTGAGATCTGAGAGTTCCTGCCAGCCCAGATAGCATGGGAGCCCTTCAACGCGTCCACGCAGCACAGAATTGAGAAAAGTTTGGAGTAGTTCGCATCGATGTGGAGGGCTTTCAGTGTCTTCGAATTATCCGGATCCCACGCGCCCAAAGAGCCAACTATGAAGGCGTGCACTGTCACCGAGTTGTAGCCATTACCTTTCATCCACTCAATGAGGCCGGAGTATTTTTGTTCTTTCTCCGCCCTGGCTTTTTTAAATGAGTCACATTCACCCTCATAAGGGCAGGTCACGTCCACAACAGTTGCATCCCTCAACGAGTGATTCACCACCACGATGTCAGGTCTGAGGTTTGCCGGCAAAAATCCCTGCTCCACGAAGATGTCGATATTATCCCGGGGTATTGCACTAACTAGTCTATTAAGAATTGAGTTATGTCGAGCCCTCATCAAACCAACAAGGGGGGTGCAAGAGTTAAGTAGATGGCCCAGCATCTCCGGGTGGGCTTTGCACAGCGGACATAATGATATTGTGGTTTTCTTTATTCTCTTCTTAACAACTGCCACCGGGAGAAGATTTGGCCTTGCACGAATGGCGAAACGGTAGTCAGCGAAACTAGCATACTTTCCAGAGGAGATCCAATTGTTTGATGAGGGATGCTGTGAAATTAGGGGGAAAGAACGGCCCTGATCCTTGTGGGAGAGTACGGTTTCCAGGGTTCGGACATCACCAGCCTCGCGCAAGATGTTGATGATGGCCTTCCTCTTGAAATGCAGGAGTTCGCTGTCGCCAATCCGGAGGAGGAGCCTGCCCTCTGCATCCTGAGCCAGAGACCCACCAAGTCTGCTCAGGGGGCGACGAACCAGTGCCCACAAGGATCTGACATCACCCTTGGAACCCTCATTGCGTTGAGGTGGGAAGTTGAGAAAATGGAATGCTTCCTCAGCCGAGGTCGGTGGGGTTCCCGTTCTCTTCTGGATCGTGGCTCGGAGCTGTGCCCATGCGACATCCTATACTGTTCTGTCCAAGGAGGACAACGATTTGATGGCTCGTGTGATAGTTGCACGGTCCCAGGCCTGCGATATGGAGCAGAGTCCCAGACCACCCCTCCTTGCAGACAGGTGAAGAAAGGCGCAGTTCGTGCGTACTGGAAGTCTTAGGTGTTTTTTCACAAGTTTCCTTATTCGCGAGTCCAAACTGTCTGCCCAGGACGAGTTGGCCGAAGAAGTGTGCAGAAAATGGTCTGTTTTCGATACGGCAAACATGTTCACGGCTTCCATCTTCTGCCACTCCGTAAGCTTGCTGGATAGGATCTTCTCAGCCACTCCAAGTACACTGTCAGACAGCTCATCGTTAGAACCCTGCCTGGGACGGCCAAAGGAGATGCCCAGATACCGATACGAGTCCTCCCACTTGAGAGAAGGTATTGCCTGATCGCCGTACAATGTGGAAAATACTCAGACGTAACGACCACGTGAACTGTTATTGATGACAGAGAGACACCCACATTTCTGAACATTCAGCTTCAGGCCAGACCAGACTCCAAACTCGTGCACAATCGACAACATGCATGAGATATCTTCTTGCGAGGAGCCAAAGAGACAGACATCGTCAGCGTATGCAAGTTGTCGAATGGTGGTGCCGTTGTCCAGAGTGTAGCCCGAACCCGTGCTGGAAGGAGGGCTTCCAGAACCAGATTGAAGAGGAGAGGGCTCAGGGGGCGTGAGATATCTTCTTGCGAGGAGCCAAAGAGACTGACATCGTCAGCGTATGCAAGTTGTTGAATGGTGGTGCCGTTGTCCAGAGTGTAGCCCGAACCCGTGCTGGAAGGAGGGCTTCCAGAGCCAGATTGAAGAGGAGAGGGCGGATGTTGGGGAGGATTGACTAAGGGCCAACCTCCGTGAAGTAGGCGCTGCAGAACGGTTAGGTTGGGAATGAGAAGTCGGGTTTCCTCTGCGATTGCGTCTTCTGCGTCGACAGTTATTCAAATTGTTTGGAGGACGACAACTTGGGGCCAGGAGTGCGAGTTCCTCCACGAGACGGTCTAGGCGGTTCACGAATTCATCCCACTCCGCATCAGACAACTGACGTGAGGCAAGGTGGTTCACGTCGCGACTGAAGGCAGCAAGTCTCTCGTCGCATTGTAAGGAAAGGTTCTCATCGTTGGGACCCCTGTCTTCCTGACGATCACCAGGTGCTGTGCCACCCGAACGGGGTCGGATGGGCGCCTCTGATGAACGAACTCCAGACGTGTCGGCGGGTGAAGGAGGGGCCGAGTCCTAACCTATTTCTTTAAAAAAAATACATGAATAGAAAAACACATCAGCCATGCTCTGAATGCTGCAGCTAAGCTTTAGTGTTTTACCTATTCACCAGCACCGGAGGCTATAGGAGCTCAATGATGACAATACTGGGGGAAATATTTTAGAAAAAAAAATAAGGAAACATTTGGTATTTAGTTATGACTGATGTACTGCTTAAGAATCATAAAAAAAAAGTCAAGACAAATACAACTTATCAAATCAAATTTTATTTGATCAATGATTACCACACAAGTATTAAAGATGAGACTTATTGGCATAAAAACTGTTGCTCCATTGTTGTAAACATCTGTATCTACCAGTGCAATATGAGGGCTAAACCAGTTCTGTCTTACGACGAGTTTTGAACCATTGTATTCTTGTAAACATGTGGTCAGTAACTTGAAAGACATGCAATGGCAAAAGAAATACATTATTTTTCCATAACAAAGATTGTCTGAATTAATACCTTCTTCTTGCAATGTCTAATATGCACAAATGACAACTGAACGATTCCTTCTTACTCCATCAGGTATAGTTTTTTCCGAATATAGAAACTCCATGAAATTATTCATGAATCATTGAAACATGGACAATTTCCAAAGATGGATAAAGTTTTTGGTATAATGTACATAGCCAGGATACCTCTTTGTGATGGAACCTTTTGACTAATTATTTGCTCAGGAATATAAGATGCTATTAACATTGGCAATGGGCACTCGTGATATGTTTATTATTTATGCATACATAACCCGATATTTTCGCGCGTTTGAGCTACTACTGTCATGTGACCTTAATTGGTTTCCGTTTTGCTAAGTGCATTCTCTATTGCCACATTGTGGTCGCACAACTCAACGTGGACATTTTGATTTCCTTGAAAAAGAAAAGGTTTTGGTTTCCAAGATAGGTAGCTATTTGTAGCAAATAAGACAAAAAAACAACAGATTTTGGGACAAATTACAATAGTTTCAGAGTTCCTTATTTGTGAGTGTATATATAGCAAGCTAAATTTGAATGCTATTATAAATATTCAGGCTAGCACTCCTTAGTTCTACATATTGTTTTTAAATTTACAATAAACTTAATTTAGACCCAACTATTCCATGAGCTCTCAAAGGACGACTACCACCTTCCTCAGGTAACTTATACACTTCCTTGAGATCATCCATAAGATCAGAGAGCTCACGACATCGCTGAGGCGATTTCTCATACAGATAGTACAGTCTCAATAACAATTCATCTATGTCCTTAAAAAAAAGATGACTAGAAAAGGCATCCTTACTAGCAAGTTCAAGGCGATGAGCATAGTACCATGCCCAAAACCACCAAGGCAAACTAGCGTGTAGCTTACCTCGCATTCCATTCTGATCAGACACATTAACAGCGGCTCCATCAGTTCCACAGCCGACAAGAACTGAATGGTTTTGAATTTTAAGAACATTTTCTCTTGTTAGGACATTGTCAATACCCATACATGCTAAAGCTTGGTTAACCCTTTCGTTCCCAATCCCGCTTAAAAGCGGGTGAAGACCGGTTGGCTTCTCCGAATTTTTAAAAATAGTTACTTTATAGCTAGAACCTTCAGATTGCATACACAGGTGCCCAATGCGTTGGAGAAGCATCTAAAATAGCTTTCAGCCAGGGCTGCTTCGACAGTACCTCATAGCAGTTGCGTTTATTTCTTCCTCGGCAAAAAAAAAAAACATCGGTTCTCCGTCGAATTTTAAAAAAAGTTACCTTCTTCACAGCAGCTTCATTTATGGATCCAGTCATCTCCAGAGCTTTGTAGAAGCAGCGAAAAATTGCTTGAGCCCAGTAGCCTTACATAACACATTGAAACAACCGCTTCTTTGGGCGACCAAGACTTTGCGGTTTGACTTACTGTCTTCTTTTTTTTTTATAAAATCGCCAGTTCAACTGGGGGCCTCCCCATTACGTACAGTCTTAGGTAATGCTTATTACATCATAGGAAAAAAGTGAGCGTGTCGTGTGATCCAGGTAACTATGCAAAAAAAAATTTTTTTTCGATGTCAATTTGGAAAGATGGCGTCTACCAGTTACAGTGCTGTGGAAGTTTTATACTTGCTTGATACTAACTCTAGCGACTCAGGATCAAGCGGAGAAGAGGGAGACGACATCTAGGGCTATAGGAGGCCCTGTATCAGGGTTGGGGACCGTCAACTCTGACACTGACAATGGAAGTCAAGAAGATGATCGATGTAAGCTTGTCTTTCTCTTGAAAACTAGCAAGCTTCTGTTGTGGAAAGGACTTATTTATAGCTATATTGAGATGGAGAAAGCTGTTTAGCTATAATATATATATATTTCATTGAGTTTTGAGATTTGAAAGTGGGTTGTGGTTTGTTGAACAATTTCAAATTTTCAAAAAAATTTAATTTTTTTTACCAGAATGTACTACTAGGACCAGATGTGTATGCAGTCACCGACCCGATTGTGAAGAGGGATTGTGAAGAGGACGCAGATAAGGCAACAGGAGCAGAGTCTTCCATTGATGAAGGAGAAGATGCTGGACCTGGCGAAGTACACTCGGAGCCCCACCCCCCTCCCTCCCAAACAAAAATCCTGTATGAAACCGCATACAATACATCATAAAGTTGCAATTATATAGGATCATGAATAATTTGTTGTTTGTATTACAAATATCTTTGTTCTTTTTTTTTTTTGTGTATATGAAATTGTTTTGTAGTAGAGCTCGACGTCCGATGGCGTATGTTCCTTGTGGACACTCATAGATGTCTCCCACATGATCACAATCAGCACCAAACACAGCAAACAACATATTTTATTGTTGAACTAATATAATATTGGTATAAAGTACATCAAACAATATTATTTCAATTTTTTTTATTATTATTATTGATGGGAAAAGTGGAATTTTTTGGGAAAAAATTTTTTTTTTTTAAAGTAATAGTAGAGGGCCTAAATATTATTCAATTTTCTCAATCAAAAAATGAGGGGAATCCCAAACTCTTGGTCTATTTAGTGATATGGTTGCTATGGGGTTTTCCCAGCCAGCATCGAGTTAAAAAAATAAAACGGTAATGCACTATTCCGCGGTAGAAGATTAGATTTTTCCGCGCTCGTCCAAACAATTCGGGAGCGAGAGGGTTAAGACATGCTATCAATCCATTAGCATCAGCTTTTGATGGCTCAATCACACACAAATATCTTGCACACGTTCTAACCTCCTAAATTTCATTATCAATTTCACAAAAGAGAATCACAAATAATTCATTCTCAATTCGACCCTTATCAGTAGACCCATCCATCAAAACGCTGTAGAAATTTTGAGAACAAATACTACGATGAAGTGCCAGCCTTTGAGCCTCTGCAATATAATGAACAAAATTTAACGGTCTTAAAATCTTATTCAAGATCTTAAATAGGACAATAAGAATCTAAGAATATCAGGATAAGATGTTTAGTCTTTCTTATATATGTTTGGGAGTTAAGATTTCAGTTAAGATAATGTTACAGATCTTATCTATATCTGATAAGTACATCTTAGTATAAGATTTAAGTAAGTTTCTAACTGCATTTCTGTTATGCCATCTTATTAAGAAATACTGATAAGATTTTATTACAGATCCTATAAGATCTTACAATTTTCATGCCAATAAGAAATTAATTCAGAAATAGTTCAAGTTATAGATAAGATCTTGCTATTAAACAAGATTTTAAGTAAGAAAAGATTTCATCCTTACAATCTTATTCAATTTAAAGAATTGAAACAAGATCTTGATTAAGATCTACATTAATAAATCAAGGATCTTGTCAAGATTTGATGCAATAAATCCTAGTTGGAATATTTGTGATAGAATTAAGATCTGAATCCAGTTCTTGATAAGATCTTAATCAATAATATACAAGTTTGTAATAAGATTTTACGCTAATAATCTGATATTCAAATCAAGCTAAATCTTGATTAAGATCTGGGCTCATATCTTAGCATAATTCTTACTGCTAAGATGAATCAAAGATCTAGTCAAGATTTTTGTAAGAAGTCTTAAGGGAAATATTTATAATTTGAATCAAGATCTGAATCCAGTTCCTTATAAGATCTTGACCAGTCATATAAGATCTGAAAATCTTATATACAAATCAAGACAGATCTTGGTCAAGATCTGGATTAATATCTTAACATAATTCTTGGTGGTGTGATACATCGATAAGATCTTACATAATAAATCCTAACTGGAATATTTATGATTTAATCTGGATCCAGATATTGATAAGATCTTGACCAAGGCTTAATAGCATATTGCATGTGTTTAAAGAATTATGTTTCAAATTTAATAGAAGATTAACATACAATTTAAGTGATGTCTAGTAGAAAACTATGTCATTCTTCTTTGATGGTAAAATTATGTTCATATTAGACTAAATAATAATAGGCCAGTTTTTTTTTTGTTGGGAATTAATGCAGTGGAAAATTATCATGAAATCCAGAGATAGTGGGTGAATGAATAGTGGGTGAATTGATACAGTGTAGTTACAGTGTGAATGATTAAAAAAATGTTGTCTATATTAGCAAGAAATAAAACTAGGCTTTGTCTCGTGCTATTTCAATAATGCATACTTGTGCTCGTAATTCTAAATGTCATGCTTACCGTGCTATTACCCATATTATACATTTTGATTGTTGTAGGTGCTCATAAGTATTTGGTAGCATAACAATGTAGTCTGCAGCTGAATTTTTCATAAAAATATGGACACACTTTTGTAGAAGCCTATTAATTGGTATTACAAGTAAGTTTGAGAAAGACAGTTTATTAACTTTTTTCATGTATAAATCAATTCTTTGAGAGGCTTCAAGGTCTTGGGAAAGTAAAGTGGAGTGATGCATTGATCCGGTAAGAATATTTTCATTAATAATATCAAAGGGTGCTAAAATTAAAAATATATCTTTTTCAATTAAACAAAATTTGCAGATTGAACCAAAGGAGATGTTTGATGAAGATTGGTTTTGGTACGCACAGATTGAACTATTGCGTGCTTTGGTTTCTTTTGAAGCATACACCACACCATTCTTTCTGTAACGTAATAAAAAAAAATCTGGCTATTTATTTTTTTTGTTCTGTTTGCTTTTGTTTTTCATTGGGTTTGTCAAATTACCTATATTGACCAACTGGCCACCTCAGAATTGATTAATATAAATATAAGCAGCAAATAAATAGTATGGTCAAAATTATGATTTACAACAAATTCATTATTAAGGTATCCATTGAAGATAGCAGTGATGAAGAAGATATTTCTTTTTTACGCTCCAACGCTAAGGTGATTATTTATATAACAATTCATTCATATGATCTACAACACAATAAAATTTTTAGACTATAATTACTGGTGACAGGAGAGAGGGTTCAACAGTAAATAGTGACAAGATTTAATCCCCAATAAAGGTATAGGTATTAACCTAATGTAGTGTACTTTTTGTAGTTGTTGTTGATGAAAAAATTTTTTTTTTTAATTTGTATCGTAATTATATAAAAGGAATTGCAAGAATGGGGCAACTTTAAGTTTAGCTAGCAGAGTTAATTGATAATAATTTATCCCAGTTTGTATATTACACATCTCATGATGTGCAACATTATTAGCTATAGAATGAATCATTTAATCAAGATACATAATGCCATACAATGAAGCACTTTGTTTTTAGGACTCTCTGAAACAGATCAATGAAACTTTGCAGCAAATCGTAACAAGGATGGACAAACTGGAAGAGAAGATAGAAGTTAAACACAACTTAAATACATCTATAGAATTTGAGGTGAAGATGTGAAATGTGTGTGTTGTTTGTATTTATGCATTTGTTTTATTATTATAAGAGTGAAACAGATGATGGAGAGGTTAAAAGACCTTTTGTTTCTGTGAGTTAAGTATCAACATAATGATTCAATTACATTACATTATTAATTCTCTTTATTTTTCAGGATAATGGTGTTAATCTATTGAAACTTCGGGCAGTTAATCCAGAGAAATATGCACTGTCATTGATGGATGCACTATTTAGTGATGAGGATATGTCTCAAAGTTGTTTTCTCCCATCTAAAAAATCAACTAAAATACCACTTTGTGCCACCAAAATAAAAATAATTACAGGTTAGTAATGAGTGGTGTGTAGAAACATAAGTTATTAGTTTACACAATGAGGGAAACTTTATGGAAATCAATATGAAATTAAAGAGGTTAACTCGTAATATGCTCCAATTTCATCAGCTTCCATTATGATAATATCTCAGTACTTGGCTCAATTTTTAAGGATTTCAATATCATGTCAACAGTTGAAAGTGGAACTAGCTATTATTATGCCTGCTATACGAAGCTTTGCTTGTTAGCCAACTATCATACTTCAAACGTTCGGTACAACTCACATGAAACAGTTTTATTAAATACAAAGTAGCTTTGCAAAAAAATTTATTTCTAATAATAAAATTAGATTTATCTTCAATATTCTAATTGAGCATGTCTGCTACCACCTGTCAGTTGATGCTTCACCTAGCCCTATTTATTATTTTACTGTCCTGGTCACTATTGTATTTGTAACCAAAGTCACTAGATTTATTTCGATAAAATACAGCTGCCAAGAGAAACATTGATTTCCAATGTATTTGTGTGTATAGAGTAATCACATTAAAAGTGTATAGCTATGAATTTATTTTATTTATTTATTTTTTTACTATTTTTAAGGTTATAAAATATAAGGTAGTTTTGTGCTATAACAAGAATGCAAAACAGGTGCTATAATTGGAATTGGTATTGATACATACAGGATAATCAGCACTAGCTTAAAATTTAACTCTGTTAATCAGTATGTATTGTTCAGTGTGAGGATATTGACTGCACACATTGTCTTTATTTGATTGAATACCCAACAAGAAATATTGATGTGTTAAAAAAAGTTACTACATTACAACAAAGGTATTGTTACTTTTGTCATTTGTGCATATTATTTTACTGGTCTGTGACACGCCTACACGTACATAAAGTGTTGACTAATGTATACGATAAGAATTAGGATTTTAATCATGTTGTGATTATTTTACTTATGATTTATAGATTGTATCGACAAAAGATTTGGAAATGGAACTTTTCAAAATAATAAAATTATTATTAATAGAAAGTGCAACCAGAAATGTCTGGATGCTCAAAAAAGGATTAAGAAAATTGAGCAAACTAAGTAGCAATTCCCAGACTGATAAAGAAATTGATGGCAATAAAGAAAAGTAACTGTAGCAAATAATTATAAGAACAGATTATGTTGATTATTTACGTTGATTTGCAAATTTTTTAATGAAATTAAATTTCCATTCATATTATATACAATTATACATGTCTACAATTTCATTAATATCAAGATATATAATCCTGCAATACAGGATTTATAACTGAGATTAGGTGCATCTTGATAATCAAAGCTGTAATCTTAATAGGAATTTGGCCAGATCTTAACTTGTAAAGAACTTACTAAGATTATAGAAATTTGGCCAGATCTTAATTAGGATCTTGTAAACAACTTAATATAGGAATTTGGCCAGATCTTAATTAGGATCTTGTAAAGAACTTACTAATAATATAGGAATTTGGCCAGATCTTAATTAGGATCTTGTAAAGAACTTACTAAGATTATAGAAATTTGGCCAGATCTAATTAATTAGGATCTTGTAAAGAACTTACTAAGATTATAGAAATTTGGCCAGATCTTAATTAGGATCTTGTAAAGAACTTAACAAGATTCCTCTGTTAAGTTCTTACTTAACTCGTGCAGTAAGATCTTTTTAGGAACTGATTCAAGATCCTGACAGGAAAATGAAATATCCTGTCCAACAATCCTACTTATTAAGATCTTAGCTGTATTCTTAATAGGAATTTGGCCAGATCTTAATTAGGATCTTGTAAAAAACTGGCCAGATCTTAATTAGGATCTTGTAAAGAACTTACTAAGATTGTAGGAATTTGGCCAGATCTTAATTTGGATCTTGTAAAGAACTTAATAAGATTCCTCTCTAAGTTCTTACTTAACTCGTGCAGTAAGATCTTTTTAAGAACTGATTCAAGATCCTGACAAGAAAATGAAATATCCTGTCCAATAATCCGACAAAAATCTTATTAGTAAGATCTTATGTAAGATTTTATTTAAGATTGTTTTGCTGGGATGGTCCTGGATGAACCACCGACTGGACTGATGATGGTCCTGGATGAACCACCAACTTGACTGATGATGGTTCTGGATGAACCACTGACTTGACTGATGATGGTCCTGGATGAACCACTGACAGGACTGATGATGGTCCTGGATGAACCACTGACTTGACTGATGGTGGTCCTGGATGAACCACTGACTTGACTGATGATGGTCCTGGATGAACCACTGACTTGACTGATGATGTTCCTGGATGAACCACCGACTGACCACCGACTGGACTGATGATGGTCCTGGATGAACCACCGACTCTACTGATAGTCCTGGATGAACTGACTTCATGAATTATCCTACAAACAGTCCAAGATGACTAGATTCTGATACAGAGGACAATACAGGTCCTGATGCAAATGACTGTTCAGAGGATGTAGACCACATAGAAAACTCTGATAAACAAACAAAAACAATTATCAAAGCAACAATAATCGAAGATAATAACAAAAAAATGCACGAAAAAAATGCATGAAATATAACTAAGCAGATTAAACTGAGAAAGGGCTACCATAACTTGGAAAAGTCGTTATAAGTTTTATCATTAAAGTCATAGCACAGTATGCTTGTATTAAGGGTGGCCGCACATAGCAACGCGCACCACCCGTAGATCCGGACATTAAATTATTCCCCGCCAATACCCCACCATTCTATAATACGCGAGTGGGAACAATCACGCCGTAGAGGCTGAATTAACTTCGATCCGTAGAGGCAGAATTAACTTCGCGAAGTTGCGTGCAGCCGGTAGTGTTGGTCATTGTTTTGGCAAGCTGTGGGTAATCTAAAGTAATCAGCAGTAATCAGCTGCTATGGGTTCCAAAAGAAACCATAAACACCGAGGTGTAGGAGGTGTAGCTAAGAAGCGCATGAAGCAGCTTCTTGTGGCAAGATACAACAAGAGATACTGCAACCACAAAGGTATTAGTAAAACTCATGCTGACAAATGGTTATTACAGTTCACTACCATGCAATACAGATTCTGTGGTTGTCCCAGCTCCAGGCTTGCCTGCTGATAGTATGTGTAGTACTTCAGGTATCATGGCCATAAGTGCACAGCCTGAAGTTTTGTAACAGGTTTGTCAACTATATTTAAAATATAATATCAGTGATGTAAAAATAAAAATAAAAAAATACTAATAATAATATTAATAATAACAAAATAAACAGGATTCCAGACCTGGCATCCCTGGTGATGTTCAGGACTCTGTCACTGGCAGTCCTGACGATCCACTCATGGTTGGTAACAGAAATAAGATAAAATTTAAGTTAAATGACACAATATATATTTAGGATACGGTCCCTGGCAGTCCTGAACAGCTTCAGGACTTTGTCACTGGTGATGTTGAGGAGTCTCTCACCGTTCGCAGCCTTGACAATCCACACATGGTTTGTCCCGACAAAAAAAAAAGTAAATATAAAAATAACCTTGTAAACAAATGTTTAGGATTCTGTCCCTCGCTGTCTCGGTAACCTCCTGGATAACATCACTGGTTCTCCTGATGTTCTTGATGCCTTCTCAGGCAGTGCCAGCAATCCTCACATGGTTTGTAAAAAAAAAAAATGTATAAATAAAGCTAAACATCAAATACGTAAAAAAAAAAAACGTTTAGGATGTTGTTCCCAGAAATCCTGGTGACTGTCAGGACTTTGCCACTGCTTCTCCTGGCGATGTTGGTAGCTCTTATGCTGAGCTAGACCCATCCTCACCACTGGTCAGTTTTCTAATGATAGTAATTAATAGTAATAATAAATTTAATTGTAAAATGCCAACTATTTTACCTCTTTCATCTAGGATGCTGAAGGCAACTCGTCTATTTTAGAAGAGTTGGTCACTGCTGTCAACCAGGTGGGATTCCCGAGTGAAATGGTGGATGGCCTCTCGGAAATCCTGTCCACTGGCAGCATACACCTTCAGTGTTCAAAAGATATCCAAATTTACGACTCCTTGTGCTCATGGCAGCAGTATTACCCAGTCCTGTCTTTTGATGACGGGTAACTTACATGCCGACTATGAGCGAGTAGGAGGCTTGCTAGGGTTCCCCGCATGTTCTAGTACCCAGTGGGGTAGGATTGTGAAGAGGTTGGAGGAGTTTGTCTCTGACTTGGCAGAGTGGTCCTGTAGTCAGGTAAGGAAGGAGATAATTGAGCGAGGTGATGATAATAAATGGATGGCTTCATTTGATGGGTTTTACCTGACTCGGGGCCACTACTCCAATAACTCCTCTGCCACACTCCATGACTACTCCACTGGGAACATTGCGTGGTTCACCCACCGAACCAAGCGTGGTCCAGCACATAACTGGACAGGAACTTCAGCTGACATGCTGGATGAGCTTCTCGGTAAGGCAAAGGTAGCGGGGTTTTCTGTCAAGGAGCTTATCTGCAACAAAAATTCGTCTACCAATGCCACCTTCTGCCGGTACTTCCCAGAAGGTATGATTACATACTGCAGTAACCACAGCACCAAGAATTTCCATAAGGCACTGGAAAAAATAAAGAAGAACAAGTGCGAGGTAAACATATACACTAAAGAAAGCATATATAATTACTTCATATTCGATGGTATGTAGTGTAAGGCAGATCAGTTTAGATGCAAGAGAATGACTGATGGTATGCTGAACTCTTGCAAGACCGCACTTAGCACCCTCATCGGCTCCGATAAGGTTCAGGAGGCTGACAACCCGTTAGAGGCTTTCGCTGAGGGTCTCAGTAACTTTGTGAGCCACTACTGCCATGATCAGCATGAATCTCCTTATTGTTACCATCCTAATGTAAAAAATGCAATATACACATATAGAGTATTAAAAAAAAAATCATTATTGCTGATATACTAGGTGAATCCAGACGGAAGTCCCTACACCTCCATCAACAATTTTACCTGCAGATCCCAAGTGGCTGGGTTTTCCCAGCTTATGGAGGAGATGTCGGCTTATCCCCAGGATTACGTGTCAGATCATGGCAGGCTGACGACAAATACTGTTGAAGGCTTCCATGGTCTGGCACTAGTCTACCGTGACAAGCGGACTGACTTGTCGCACACTCATTATGTGTGCAAGACAAATATGGCAGTATGTCACAAGGTTAGCTAAAAACAAACAAAAAATTAATGTTATTTACATCATTCACTCATACTAATATGAAATAGAATCTCGGACCAATTTGGAAGGCTCTCTGCTTTTTAAAAATGGGAGTTGAAATGCCAGTAAATGCAGTTGCTACCATTTTAAAGGAGCAGAGAGACTGGATAAAGAAGTGCCGCCAGAAATCGAGTAAAGAATACCTGTACAAACAGTAATAACTATTAAGTGGAGGCTGCAGGGTGTGTTGTTTTTTTTGTTTGGGGGTGGGGTGAAACTTAATCATTTATTTAGCAAAGGATACAGGGCTTTTGGGGCGGGAGGGGTTGGGGAGTGGGATTATCCCCCCCCCTTTTACTTCTCCCCTCTATATGGAACACTTTAGTTTAGTCCAAAATTTTGTCTGGTCACCTTGAAATCACTATTTTGGCAACAGAAACTTACAGAAGAAGGCCAAGAAGAGGAGGTATGAGCAGGAGAAAGCCTTCATGGAACGTCTACGTGGAGCTGGGTGCAGTGTTGGGGAGTACGCTGGAGATGGTCAGGGTGAGTCTGCGCCCACAGAGCTCCATTCTATTGGTGAAGGCACTGTAGATGCCGGCCCTGAAGTGGAACATCTGGAGTTGGAAGAGGATGATGACGATGGTGATGGTGTTGATGGAATTGGACGCGATGATCATCATCCTCTTCTAATTTTCTACGACTGTGAAGCAACCGGGCTGAGTATCTACAGTGACCACATCACGGACATAGCAGCGAAAGTGGTGGCTTGTCCCATTCCACTGCAGCAACCCACTTTTGCAAGGCTGGTCAGAACTACTCGACACATCCCCGCACCTGGTAATAATAATAAATTATTATATCAGTACATATTGTATCGTCGACCTACATATATCTATAATAGTGACGAGAATTACTGGGATTTCACAGGCCATGCTCAGAAATGAGCAACCACTCTCGTCAGTCCTGCCACAGTTCCTTCAGTGGGTAACTTCGGTTACTGCTGAGGTCAGCGATGCCACTAGCATCACTCACTTCCCTGGTATTTCACTTATTTTAATCTTTTTTTAAAATTATTATTATTATTATTTTATGAATATAGTGTTAGTCGCCCACAATAGCTTCGCCTACGACTTTCCAATTTTATTTTCACAAGTTGAAAGCCGAGAAATACCCCTGTCCATTTTCCAAACGTACAACGTACACTTTAGCGACCCACTACCTCTTCTACGTGCGGTAATAAAGTGTACCTACTCAATGATATAAATAATTTTTGATGTACATGTAATAATACCTCAATTGTAGATGAAGAAGGGTGGAGATGAACACCTCAAGGGGACTTCTCTGGCAGTGGGGAAGCTGCACAACAAAATAGTGGGAAAAGAGTTTAAAGGCAAATTATACAGTGATCATATCTTGTGCATACTCTTAATTAATTAACAACTAATTATAGGAGCACATCGAGCTCTTCCAGACGTCCTGGCCTTGGAAGCAGTGCTCACGCACCCATCAATAGTGAACTGCCTTTCCCATTTGGAAATTCGTTGTCCTAGCAGACAACTAAGTCGGTGGGTGCAACAAAAGCATGCTCACCATCGCAAGAAAGTTCTTACAAGGGAATTAGGAAATTGCATCACAGCGGCACAGGCTACTAGACTGGACACACTGGGCATTGCTCTACAGGATTTAAAAACTCTAAGGGACAGCACCAACAAGGAAGGCTTTCTCACAGCTTTAAAAGAAAAGGTCTTGAGAAGTAAATCCCTAAGGGAGAAGCTACAACAAGCAGTGCAACGGCTATCCTAGCATAGTAGTTAGGGGAATCTCAGTGACTTTTCTGTAAGTTTTCAATCCTGCTTTGACTTGATTTTTTTAACTGCCCACTTTTGTACAGTGTTCCAGTCAACATTTTAACAATTTTAGTTCCCATGGGTAATGCCTCCACATGGCGGGAATGGGAAACACTGTGTCATTTCTATCATTCTATAACAGTGGCTAAATTACTCACTCAACAGTGCCTGAATTATCAACTCAAAAAAAGGGAAGTTATTTCCTTGTTTTTTTTAGCTAGTGTTCTTAAAATGTTGCGTTACACAAACCTTCTGTGGTGTCTTTAGCTTCAGGTTGTCTCATTGCCGTTAATAGCAACACTCCATATAGTAGTCCCAGTCAGAGCTCAACACGGCAAAGGTTCACCAGGCTGCCTCTCCACCTGTAGTCTACTCCAAGATCTGCCTATCTGAGCTCGAGCAGACGGATCCAGCATGCTCAATTTCTTAGGAGCTAAGCTGCACAGCTCTAAGAATTCACCGCAGGTTATCTCCAAGAAAGTGCTCTCTCTTCTGACTTTCTTGTTATTGTTGCACTAACTTTGTTTATTTTGTATACGAGTGGGCTCTTTTTAGAACTGACACACACGAAATGAAAATAATTGCTCGCGTATAGTAGTACGAGAATTGGGGGGCGGGGTTATTTAATAAGATTTGCGAGTGGAATAGAAGTTCCAAATTTTGTAACAGTTTTTCTTAGAATCTAAAAATCAGAACGACAATTTTTTTTTAAACACGGGTAGTCCAAAAAAAATGAACTGCACCACGTAGAGATTTTTTTTATATCTTATAAAAAGGAAAAAATGCGAATAAACCATTAAGCAATATTGAAATGAAAAAAAAACTCTTTGTCTTGCAGTAGAGTATCGACTCGGCTAGTAGTGCACCAAATTTCGGAGCTCCAACTTACCGCACCGCTCCAAAAAAGTGCTACAAAGTTTTACAACCTGGCCTCGATATTTCCTCCAGATTTGCTCCAAAATTGATCCAAAATTAGTGAGCAGCGCCTTCGGCAGGTATTTTGTCCTTGTGTTGTAGTGGAGAAGCCCCTGTAAGTATATAATAGTGGTAATAGTGCATAGCAACCATCAACAAAAAATTGCGTGGGCGGTGGGCGGCCACCCTTAAAGTATCAGTACATCACTCAGCCCCATTTTTCTGACTATAGTCCTTTCTATTTACTTGGGTCTGTTTTCAGCAAATTTGAAAAAATAGTCCCCCCATTATTTAGAGTAAAATTATTTAGCGAAGCTAGATCTGACAGACCAAAACTTTTCGTGTACCAATTAACAAACCCAACATTTGCTATGTCTTTCCAGCTCAGACAATCAGCTGCTGAAATATTAGGGAGGCTGTTATAAGTAATTGTGTAAGCTTATATGATAAACTATTAATATTCTTGAATAGCCGAGATGCCAAATACTGACCATCTGCATACACGTACACATAACTCAAATAGTTTTCATCCAGTGAAAATAAAAAGTATTTACCCACCTGCATACTTTGCCCTCAAACTCAGAAGAAACAATCGCCCACGGCAACATTTGTCTATGGCCGTCATAATCTTGTCTTTTTCTTCCTCTTCCATTACTTTCTTCATGTCCTTGAATTGAGAACAGTCAACAGTCCACCTTTCAATTCCATGTTGAGATTCATACTCTCGCAGCTTTGCCTCAACCCTGAAATATATAAGTACATTATAACAAGCTCACATTTGGAGTTTGCGAGTCAAAGCATGAAGTCCTTGGTTATAGTCTGTGACTGCTGCTATTAAAACAACAAAATATAGCTGGTTTGGCTCAATTATAGCACAATTGCTAACCTCAAAGTGTGATAACTATCTAAAAGAGCTACATATTTTCTTTTCCATGTGATTTCATCATATTCTACATTCACAAAAGTGCATACACAAACTGAATTCGATACATGTACCAGGTTTCAAACAAACCTGAAACTGATGAACTTTTCATGAATTGAGCTTGATACCATCTTTTAAGGGTGCTCACACATCCGGTTACGCGGTACGCCCACACAAATCAATTAACTGTTGCTATGGAAGGTAACTCCGATTCTATACCTTGCAGGTCCATGCTGCCCGGGGGATCTCTGAGACCCGTCAACTGACAGCCAACTGATCAAGAATGACTAACACACAAACGGAACTGCAAGAGTTATGAAGCCTCAAAGTCTCAAAAGTAAACGCCACTATTTGGAAACAGAGGAAGACTACGGAAGCTGGAATTTCGTCCACCGCTTGCTATAGCTAATTGTTACAAAGTTGTCGATTTTGTTATTCTCATTTCTATTTTGTTTTATATTTATTCACATTTTCACGTGATTTTTTTCCAGTCGGGTCACGACTGTACACTATATTAAAAAACTAAATCGACAACTTTAATTACCTTGTTAAGTTATGCCGCAGTACTAAAAATGAAAGACTAACACTTCGTCCTTCTGGACTTGGACTGCAAAATAGATTCCAATTGTCTCGCACTTTTTTGCTACTGTGCAATTTTCTAGCCCCGCCCTCTGTAAGCCGAGTTAACTATACTACCACGGTCTGCCAGGAAGCTCTTTATCTATGCACGGGTATTTAAGGTCCGCCCTCTACCTCTACAACTCGGTGGTTTCGTGGTTTATTGCTCAATTAAGCCGCGCGCGAGCGTCGCTATGTGCCAGCACCCTTAATGTCAGCTGTGCTAAATTAAACTTAGTTAAAAAAACAACATTTCATCAAGGTTTTCATAAATAGTTTGATAATATTACCTGGAGAGGAAGTCATTAATTTCTCTAATGCCTTCATAGATTCTTGCCGTACCATAATAGCTTTTTTCCTCCTTGCTGGGAGTAAGGTTACTATTATTTGTGTTTGCATACAAAAGGAAAAATATGAGTTGAACAAAACATTAATATAAAGCACCAAAGGTGCGAACCCTCAACATTACTACGTAGCTGCTATTAAATAATTTCTCAGACCAATCAGGAATCAATAAGCATTGCAATGAAAATGGTAGGTACTAGTGATGTGCTGCAGCACAAACGGCGAGCAAGCTGGTCTGTGAAATTTTAATTTGAATGCTAGCTTCTAATAATTTTTGTTAGTTAAAATATTTTTTAAAAATTTTATTGCTATTCTTTAGCAACACACAACATATTTATACATACTTCATCGATTATCTTCTTGACTTCCATTGTCAGTATCAGAGTTGACGGGGTCTGGTCCACCAACCCTGATACAGGGCCTCCTATAGCCCTAGATGTCGTCTCCCTCCTCTCCGCTTGATCCTCAGTCGCTAGAGTCAGTATCAAGCAAGTCTAAAACTTCCACAGCACTGTAACTGGAAGACGCCATCTTTCCAAATTTTCATTTTTTGTGTGTGTATTTTCAATATTTTTTTTGTAGGACTCCAGTGGAAGGCGAGGACACTCACCTTCCCATGACCGAGCCCGAAACGGAGGTCAGGAGAAAGGCGACCAGGAAGCTACCCGTTGTCGACCCCGACGCTGCCTACAGGCCCTCACGTAGGCCGCAGACCTCTACTCGTTCTCCCTACCCGACGCGTCCGGTGGGAGCACAGTACATTGAGGAAGGAGACGAGTCACTAGAGTTAGAGCTGGAAGTGAGTGGTTATTTGGGTGTGGAGGCGGAGGCAGAGAATCTTAGTCGTAGTGGGAGTGAGGAAGAGTTGAGTGTAGAGGGAGAAGAGATGGCGAAAAAAGAAGAGAGTGATGTGGTGAGGTTAATGAAATTTATGATGGATCGGGATTCTGAGGCGAAGAAGTCAGAAACTAAAGAGAGAAAGGAGAGGGAATAGAAGGAGGCTGAGTTGAGGAGAGAGAGAAGAGAATAGGAGGACTGAGATGATGGAGCTGTTTAGGCAGTTAAAGGACGAAGAGTCGTTGAGGAGGAGAGAGGATGAGGCGCAGAGGCGTATGGATGGTGAAGAGAATAGAAGGAGAAGAAAGGCTGAGGAAGATGAGGCTAGGGACAAGCGAGAGCTGCAGCAGGAGAAATTGAAGGTACTGGGAACCTACAAGGAGGGAGTTGAGGATTATGGGCGAGTGCAAGATTGATAAAGGCGAGTGGGCGGAGAAGCTGTTTCCCCGTTTACCGGAACGGCTATGCACAAGGATAGCAGGGGTGAGAGATGAAGGCAGGGACTATGATGCTGTCAAGAGAGTACTCCTCAAGGCCGTGGGTGAGACGACTCTCACCTATGGTCATCAGCTCTTCGAGCTGACGGGAGAGTATATCAAGACTAAGTCCGCTGGTGAGATTGTGGAAGTGCTAGAGAGGGTCTGTTGGGGGGTGTTGCAGGGGTGTACCACCTTGGAGGAGTGTGTTGTGGCTCTGGCCACAGCACTAACGAGACGTGTTATACCCCCAGGTGGGAAAGTTTACTTAGAGGGCAAGAAGCTGGCTAAGATGGAGGATATACGAGATGCGTGGGAGACATGGATGTCAGGGCGACAGAAGGGGAACTTCTATAAGCCCATGATCAGTTCTGGAATGAGTGATGGCAGGAGAGGATTCAGAGGAGGTCAGGGGGACAGTGCTGTGAGTAGAAGTGGGTTTAGTGGTGGTGTTGTTACGTGTTTCGCATGCGGGGAGAAAGGACATAGATTGGTGGAGTGTAGGAAGAATAGTGGAGCGAACCCTAGTGTGGGAGGGGCTGATGTGAGGCCCGTGACTTGTTTCTCCTGTGGCAAACCTGGCCACAGGAGCATTGAATGTCCGAGCAGGAAGGCAGGTGGACTGGTCAAGAAGGAAGGGAAATTTTCCAAGATTATTGTTGGAGGAAAGAAGGGAAATGTTGCATGGGGACAGGTGAACGGAGTGAGAAGTAGAGTGCTGATTGATTAGGGGGCAGAGGTAGGTGTCATATTAAGGTCCCTGGTGACGGGTGAGAGTGTGGAGTGTGGAGAGGTACACATTTCAGATGTACATGGGAAGACGAGCATGCACCAAAGTACCATAGTTACCTATGAGTTGGGTGGGCTGAGGTGTGCAAAGTTGGCGGTTATTGACGAGAGAGAAGGGGATGATGTTATCAGCATTATTCCTTTCGATGTGTTGAATGAGGAGGAGGTGAAAGCATTTAGTTGTGCAATTAGTGAGAGTAAGAGTGATAGTGCTAGTGAAGTAGTTGAAGCTGAAGTGAAAGTAGTAACGAGAAGTCAAGCTCAGATAGAGAAAGAGTTGGAGAAGTGTAATGATGATGTAGTGGTAGAGGTTTTATGGTGCGTAGTAGATGCAGGCTCTTGACAGAAGTTATAGTATACATTTTTGTTTTACCGAATTGTGGTATTGTAAAATAAGAAAAAAAAATTTTTTGTCAGAAATCCGTCAGTGGAGGGATTAAATTATTAGTGATCAGATTTAGGAAATGGATTTTAATGAAAAATTACCAAGTTGTTGCTCTATTTTCAGAATATAACTGTAAGCTGTGAATTTAGTTTCCTTAGTTTTTTGATAATATGTTTGTCTATCACATGTAGTTCTGACCATTGTATGTAAAACTTACTTGATGAGGAATACGCTAAACTTTTAAGATGTTCAAGAATTTCATTTCTGTGTTGATATGGTACGCCATTCATGCCTTTATTCACCCATCTTTCCCAGGCTTGTGCTCGATGGAAATCGCACAAAAGACGAATGGTTGATGGGAATACTGTTTTTATGGCATTAAGGGTGGCCGCACACCGCCTACGCAATTTTTTGTTGATGGTTGCTATGCACGATTACTACTATTGTATACTTACAGGGGCTTCTCTACTATAACACAAGGACACAGTACCTGCCGAAGGAGCCGCTCACTAATTTTAGAGCTAATCTGGAGGAAATATCGGGGCCTGGTTATAAAACTTTGTAGCAATTTTTTGGAGCGGTGCGGTAAGTTGGAGCTCCGCAATTTGGTGCACTACTAGCCGAGCCGATACTCTACTGCAAGACAAAGAGTTCTTATCCATTTCAATATTACTTTATGATATATTCGCATTTTTTTCTATTTTGAAAAATTCTCAACGTGGTGCAGTTTTTTTTTTTTTGGTTTACCCGTGTATAAAATTTTTGTGCCGTTCTCATTATTAGATTCCAAGAAAAACCGTTACAAAATTTGGAACTTTAATTCCACTCGCAATTCTTAAGAAATAGCCCCACCCCTATATCTCGTACTTACGAGTACGCGAGCTATTTTTTTTTCAATTAGTTTGTATTGGTTCTAAAATGAGCCCGCCTATATCAAGAGTAAACAAACATCAATACAACAATAATAAGAGAGTCAGAAGAGAGAGCAGTTTATTGGAGATAGCCATAGGTGAAGGTATTAGATCTGCGCAGCTTGGGAAGTCTTCGCTCCGCAGAAATCGAGCCTGGTATATCCATCCGCTTGAGTTCAGGTGCGCAGAGTCCAGAGAACGGCTACAGGAGGAGAGGCAGCCTGGTGCACCTTGCTGCGTGAGCTCAGACGACGTATGGAGAGTTGCTGTAAACGGATATGAGACAACAAGAAGCTAAACTAAAACACTACAACTTTTCTGCTACTACTGCGCGATAGTTTCTGCTCGCGTATTATCAAATGGTGGCCTATTGGCGGGGAATAAATTAATGTTCGGATCTACAGGCAGTGCGCGTTGCTATGTGCGGCCACCCTTAAGCTCAGCATCGCTCTTGTCCGTCATTGAATATTCAGGATTCCATTGTTTGAGAATGCTGAGACCTTCAGCGATCATGTCCTCATTCTCATGTTGAGGAATGATGGTTGCAATGACCATGCCAGTTCCAATGGATGTTGTTACGGTCAGAAAAAAGCAAGGAAATCCGTATTTAGTTGTGCGCTAAATTGCGTTATGCTGTTGCCATACATCTTCATATGATCCTTTTGGCTATTTGTTTGTAGAATTAAGAGAAATGAATTTTCAACACTACTTGTGGTGGTGCTGTTGTGGTCAGTAGCTGAATAGTTATGTGGTGAAAGGTCCTCGGGAGGTGAAAGGTCCTCGGGAGTGCTTCTGTTACACACAGTCATAAGAATGTCATACTTAGAGATGTATTATACTGGTACATATATATTTTCAAGGGTTGAAAGCAAGAAAATAATGCACATAAATAGAGTATTATAAACCCATAAATGTCATGTCGCATTTATTACTGTCTGTTGATTGTAATGAACTTAATGAAACACGCAATTTTGTTTTAAATTTGTCTATTGTGAGCTGAAGGGTAGTTCTCCAAGTTCTACCAAATCCTCCTTCCTGTTAGAATGTAATGTTTGTTTATATGCCCCCTCAAAATTAACATTATCTAATTTCTCCCCCCCCCCCCCTTGGTGAAAAGCTGAAAGGAACCCAGATTAAGTACTATGAAGGCTTCAAATGCTTATGGAATCAATCTAATTAGTGGACTAGAGGTGTGCTTATAGCATAAATTGGCGAGCGAGCTAGCCCACCTAGCAATAGCTTTGAACTTCCACAACTTAAAACTGTTTCATTATTAATGGATGTGTCAAAATTGTGGCCAAAAACTCTTAACATCCTAAGAGAAACAGTATTTGTTGTTGTTGTTATTTCATGTATATTTCCATTTCCAATAAGCTATTTAACCCTATTATATTAGACAATAAATGAAAATTAATTTTTTTAAAATAGCACTTGTGTGAGTGTTCCTTTTGAGAGTATTGCTGTTGATTTAGTTGGGCCTTTGCCTAAAGCTAGGAGAGAAGTTAAGTATCTCTTTACATACGTGTGTCTCGCCACTAGGTGGCCAGAGGCTGTGCCCATGCGCACTGCCTCAGCCACAGAGGCTGCCCAGTGCTTCATAGATATTATTGGCAGAACAGGAATCCCACTCAAAGTCTTGTCCGACAGGGGTACTATATTCCTAAGTAAGCTGATGTCAGGCCTCTGTGAGACACTAGGGATTGACCAGATGGCTTCATCCCCTTATAGGCCCCACTCTAACGGGGTAGTAGAGAGACTGCATGGTACACTTAAACCCATGTTTGCCAAGGCAGTCGAGTCAGGTATTGATTGGGCAGATTTTCTCCCTCTGGCTTTGTTTGCCATTAGGCAAATTCCCAATCGTGATCTTGGTGTTTCCCCTCATTGTCTCCTAGTATATGGCAAGGAGGTTGTGGGTCCCTTGGACATTTTGTATCAGGGATGGGTGGATCGTGCCTTTGACCCTATAGAAGTTGATGTGTGGTTACTTAACCTCAATGATAAACTGGCCATCCTCCATTTTGGCAGTTGCCAACCAATGTCAATCAAGTGAGAAACGGAAAGAGATTTTTGACAGGAATAAGAGTGATAAACCCCTGGAAATAGGCAGCAAGGTTCTTATGAGAATCCCAGGGATGAAGGCAGCATTGCAGGCTGCCTGGGAAGGACCTTACCACATAGTTGACAGATCTTCCCGTGTTACATACAAAGTGTGCAAAGGTGATGACCATCCTGCATAGAGATAACCTTAAAGTGTATAAGGATAGACCCTTATCTGTCAATGCTGTTACTTTAGTGACAGAATAACAAGGCATAGTTGGTGAATTGTTGGCTACTAAAGCTATTCTTAGTCAGGATAAATGCCCAGGTTATAGCTGAAACAACATTTTAGTTGTTCACCAGGACTTTGCAAGATTAGTAAGTGTAAAATAGCGTTATCCGAAGGTGCTAACCCTGTTAATCAACCACTTAGACAAATTCCCAATGTTATTAGGGATGCTGTGAGAGCTGAAATTGATAAAATGCTTCATCAAGGTATCATTGTGGCTTCCAATGCTGAATGTGCTAGCCCCTTGGTGCCAGTTCGAAAGAAAGACGGCAGTGTCCGCCTGTGTGTAGATTTTAGACAGTTGAATCTTGTTACACCACTGAGAAGGTATTGGTTGCCTTCATTGTCTGAAATACTTGAGAAAGTTTGTCCAAGCTCGTGTCTTTCCACTTTAGATCTTACCTCAGGCTTCCATCAGCTTGAGATGGACCCAGCTTCTAGTGAACTTACTATGTTTGTGTGTCCCTTAGGCAAATTCAAGTTCTTGAGAATGCCTTTTGGCCTTAAGAATGCACCTGCAATCTTTCAGGCAGCCATTGAGGAAGTCGTTAAGCCAGTAAATGAAATATGTAAGAACTATGTGGATGATGTTGTTGTTTTTAGCAAAAGTTGGGTTGAGCACTTGAATGATTTACACCGTGTCATTTCCTGTTTAGGCGCGGCTGGCCTTACCTTAAAAATGAAGAAGTGTGTTTTTGGCAGGCAACACCTTGTGTATCTGGGACATAGGATAGGCAATGGCTGTGCCAGAGTTAAGGATCAAGGCACTGGCTGAGTTTGCCAGGCCTAAGACCAAGAAGCAGTTAAGGTCTTTGTTGGGATCTTTCAGTTACTATAGGCAGTTTGTGCCGGGGTTTGCGTCTTGTTCGAACCTACTTACTATGGCAACGTCCCTCAAGAGTCCCATCCAGGTAGCCTGAACGGAGGAGATGACAGCAGCATTCCGTAAGTTAAAAAAGATGTGTGATTCAACTGTGCTTGTTATTCCCACCCCAGAAGATTCATTCATCTTATACACTGATGCTTCCGGCTCCGGAGTGGGAGGCTGTTTACACGTCAGACGAGGTGATAAAGAACTGCCAGTAGGATTCTATTCGAGACAGCTCAAGGCCGCGGAGAAGAATTACTCCGTAACGGAATTGAAATCGTTGGCCATTGTCTCTGCTCTCAAGCATTTCGAGTATTTTGTGTACACCAAACAAACCAAGGTGGTAACTGATCACAAGCCTTGTTTGGCACTGATTGATGGCTCACAAAAGGCTACTGAGATTTGCGTTGTTACTTCAACAATACTCTATCATCCTAGAATATCGACCAGGGAAATGTCATGAAAATGCTGACGCCATGAGCCGTCAAGCCTGGGATTCAGACGATGGAATCCAAGAAGAAGCCGCCCAGAATGATGTTTCAGCTTCTCCTTCTAGTCAAATCTTGGTGGGGGGAGATGTGGGCGGAGAGGATAGAGTGCTGGAGACAAAGACAGAGACGAGAGAGAATGAGAAAGAGATGAAGTCAAAGAAGAAGAACAAAGAGAATAGGAATTCATGAACATTGATGTGTCATTGAAAGACAGTTATGCGTGTAATTATTTATTAGCATAGTGAACTTCTCCTCTACCTCTGGCGACTTACCTTCAGGCTTATAGCCTTTACCGATTGAGCCAATCCAGGTTCTCCGTGGCCTGTGACCGCCACTCCACAATTGGTGGCAGCGGTTGTGAAACGAACTTCCCCTACGTTATTGAGTCGAGCTACCCTACGTCCCTATGTCTACGTCCGATTTAACACTCGGATCGACCAAGACTGTGTGCATACGTTGGCCTACTGGGTGCCTGATTGCTGCTACTACCGATTTAACACTCGGAAGCTTCGCGGCTCGATTTCGCTCACTACAAGCCACTGGAACGCCATTATTCGTCATCTTCTGCCCCATTTGGAGCTCATCACACGTGGAACATTCGGAACTTTGCGAAGTTAAATTTCGTGTTTGTCACTTGTGGTTTCAAATTTCGTGTTTGTGACTTGTGGTTTTAATTGCTGTTGATTGTTTTCTGACACCTTGAGTTTGTTGTGCTTTCGTGGCATAGTTGTTGGTCTTGTGATTCATTAGGCTGAAGTTAAGTCATTGTTATACCAGCTTGGCAGGCTTTGTACCCGCGGGCTGCGACTTGTCCTTGCACTTCCTCTCCAACCTGTCTCTCCTGCTCATCTAGGCGCGCTGGACGAGATGACCTACAGCACACACACAAAGGAAGAACAAAAATTAAATGCACACACACGCAAGGCGGTTTACAAGAGAAACACAACAGAATGATCACAGCCAAGCCCCTCCACCCTCTCATTCTGATAATTATAGTATAGTTGCCTCCCCTGCTGGGAGCCGTGTGAGTAGTGTTTCATATTGTGTTTCGGATACTGCTCCTATATCAGCTAGCTCTGTGTTTACCGATTCTAGTTTGACTGATAGCCTTATTAGATCTGACGGTAATACTCCTTACGTGAGTGATATTTCTCCTCCTGTTTTGGCGTCAGCCAAAAGTGTGAGACGTAAGTCATTGGGTGACGCTTGTGAGTCTAGCCCCCATACATTGCTTCTATTGTGGAGAAAATTAGACTAGTTGATAGTGGTTGTGATATTGTTAGTAGGCCCGATTGGACACTTATTGAATCTGATCGTACCTTAGAATACCCCATGATGAATGTAACAAAGAGGGTGAGCGTGGTGCCCATGCTGATGGGTTAAGTGAAAATATGCATACGTTACTCCGTGGGTTGGTAACTGAGTTTCGTTCAGCTGTTGCCATGCCTGTTAGGTCTAGGGATAGTATACAGGATATTGAACTGACTAGACAGATCAACTCTCTGGCTCCTCATAAAGATGGAGTTGATATTGCGAAATATATGCACAAGCTAGAGGCAGATCTCAGAGATCTGGGCTGCCCAAGGCGTAGATGGAAAATAGTCTTGCTCCAAAAGCTTCAGTCGAAAACCGCCTCTTCCATTGTAGCTGGCTTAGATAGAGATGATACGAATTACGACCAGCTGAAAGATATTCTCATGGACGTTTTAGGCTCTAGTCTGACTTCGCTTGGCTCTAAGCTACCACTGAGTTTGCTAGCACAACTCGTTCTATGTCTCTTTTAGAGACCTATGTGTATCTTAAGAGTTTGACAGATTCCATCGATATGATGTGCGGTTCGAAAGAAGAACTTCTCCTTTTTATAGCATGTGCTACCTATCGTGCTTCCAGACTGGTTGCTCAACGTGCCATCATGGATCAGCGCGAGATAAAGTCTTTCAGAGAGCTGAACAAGTTAGCCTTGTCAATCAACTTCACTGATTCTGATAGAGCCTCTGGAGGTGGTAGGCAATCAAGGTCTACTAATAGTGGTGGCCCTTTTGAATGTTTCAAATGTCACAAGTTTGGTCACCGTGCTTTTAGTGCAGATCTAATTTTTCAGGGTTTAGTGTGAATAGTTCAAGTAATAACAGGTCTTCTCCTATAGTATGCTATACATGCCATAAGCCAGGGCATAAGTCCCCTGATTGCCCCACCAAGAGAAGTGATGCTAATAATAGTAGTTCTGATAGCAGGTCAGAAAGTGGTAAAAAGTTAAATGTGAGAAAAGGCAGGACGTATAATACCAATTGGGTGGTTGTTAGGGAAGGTGCTCCCCATGTAATTGGTTTTGTGAATGGAACAAGATGTAAAATAGTGCCTGATACCGGGGCTGAAATCACTATAGTCCCCGGGTGTCTTGTCTATGACGACCAGTTGACTGATGAACAGGTTCAGGTTAAGGGTTGGGATGGTAGGCCCGTTTCCCTTTACACAGCTGTTGTGGATTTCTAGTTCAAGGGCAAATCCTTTAGATCTAGAGTTGCTGTAGCCCATGAGGACAGTCTGTGTGGTTCAGTCCTTTTCTCCATCTCTATGGAGACATCCACAGCAGAAAGGCTCCTGCCGGATGCTGCTTCTGAGTTAGATCTTTCTGGCTTAGGGGCAGGGCACTCCCGTGATACCCGGGACATCCAGCCATCCACCCAGGTGGATGCTGGCTCTGATGGTGTATCGGTGGAGGCCCCAGAAACCTCCACTGACCCTGTCATTACCCCACAGGTAGCTCAAGTTAATGTTGTCACACGGTCCATGTCTAGAATGAAAGATAGTAAGAGAAAGAAAGCGAACAGGCATGTTGTTGTGCTCTTCATGTGAAGCGAGCAGTTATCCAGAGCAGCATTTGGATTAGGAACAATGTAGCAATTCAGAATGTGCCACCACCAGAAGGATGGGCCTGGACTAGAGACAGTGAACAGGGCTTGGTACCGCTATGGATGACAATCTCTGAAGCTGCTACAGCTTGTAATGAACTAATAAAATGTGGATGCAAATCAGAGAAAGGATGCACTGTTTGCAAATGTGTCAAATCAGGACTATCCTTTAACGATCTGAGTACCTGCAAATGTGAAATTTAATATATCCATTCCTTGTTTGCTACACAACACAATTTAGTTAATGTTTTATAATGTAAGTGCTATTTTGTTTTATAAAATAATGCAGACGTTCAAAATATGATTATTTTATTTTTCATACTTCACTGTAAAAATCATACTGTCTACCAAAAAGTTTGTAGCCCGTACGTTTTTTTGCTTCTACTGATGTCATAAAGCTATTAAAAAAATTGGTGCTTTTGTCCCTCAAGTAATTGAAATTTTACTAATCTACCACACTAGGACGACTGTTGGACAAAGGGACTTACTTAGTGGAGTTTACCTCGTTTCAGAGCCAGGGAGGCGGCAGTCATCGATATCCTTTGTTGAATGAATGAATGACACAGACAGGATGACTACTGTAACCCTCTCGCGCATGCACGCTGAGGGTTAATAATGGTTACTTCCAATAGTCATCCTTAATAACAGTGACACTAGTGGTGTGCTTGAGCACAAATGGCGAGCGAGCCTTAAACTACACTATTAAATTTGATTTTAACAACTAACACTCAAGCTACAAAAATAAAGTCGAGTTTTTAAATTACGTATGCGGTAAAGGGGTTTCAATGTCATAGTAACTGCTCCCGCAACAGTTTGAATTGAAAAAAAAGCAACAAAATCAAATCACGTTATTTAACATTTTCTTTGTGATATATTCTTATATTCTTAATTTGCCAGCGAGCGTAGCGAGCGAGACACTTCCAGGGGTAACACAATTGAAAATTGGGGATGTTTATTGGCGAGCGAGCGTAGCGAGCGAGACAGTATTAGGGGTGGATAATGCAAAATCGGGTATATGTTATATATGTGACCGGTTTTGGGAAAATCGGCCTAAACGCGGCAAACAATTTTTTTCAGTATCCCCGGGTAAAGCCTTATGGGTAGATTTTTTTCGAAAATTTTTTTATGGCAGAAATGGATAGACACCAGCTAGCTCTAGCTTATGACGCAGTTGTAAGCTCTGGCGTGCTCTAGAACTCACACTAGGAGGCTAGAAACACTAGCCGGTTGGACTCGTGCACGGAGAGTTGCTAAGTAATTATTGGCGGGCTTTTCACTAACAGCGGGGAAAAAACTGTAGCTAACTAATTCACTTACTATTCTACATAATTCACGTACTCACGCAATTCTCGCCATCATAGTTTCTTATGGAGCCCTGCATTAAGCCTTTTAGACTTCTTTCAATCCGCCTGTAACCGGTTCATTCCATAGTGTCCCGGAGACACGCAGCAATAGTATACGGACACAAGGCACGCCCCCTGACCTAGCAATGCCTTTACCCGGCGTTTTTTTTCGAAATCAGCAATAATAAGTTTAGCAAAAATACTGAAGTGTTGTAGTGGGTAGGGCGAAGACGGCTTGTGCTACAGCTTCCAAATTAGGAGGAAGGCATCCCAAGGCCCCGTGCAGCCTACTGGTAGAATAAACTAGAAAACTTTAGATGCCGCGTTTTGGCCGATTTTCCCAAAACCGGTCACATATATGTATGTATGTATGGATGGTACGTATGCTCTTTAAACGGGCGCGGGGAACTTTTTTCTCCTAAAACACGGCTATTTATGCTTGACTCCAGTTTATTCTGAAACTACAGCATTAAGCAAACCTTACTTTATACTTAAGCTCCAAAGTATGAGAAAATTCCTGCTAAAACGCTTGTTTTCAATACACAAAAAGTTGATTCGACAGGTTACTATGGCATTGAAGACCCTTTTCCAGACTTAATTTCAAAACTTCGCCGTTTTATGGGGGTATACGGAGTGCCGGTTGTTGGTTGTCAAGAGCCGTTGGTAGTCTGATTGCCGTAGTATTAATGCTAAGGAAGCTACTACTTCTCGAGGGAAGCTGAGATAAGTACGCAATTCCATATTTGTTAGCTAAATATGCAAAATTAACTCTGGCCTTTCTTTTTTGTAGCTAAGAGCTTGTCAACAGTGACTGGTAAATTCAAATAGTCAGATTGGCTCAAATAGTCAGATTGGCTCAAATTTGGTACTACAAAAGTTACCACTGCTCAAGAAAATGAGGTAAGAAAGTAATTTTGTATTTGTGTGCTAAAATTGATTGTCTTTTGTTTTTGTAGGTGAGAGCTTGTTGTCAAGAATTTAAGGTAATTCAGATGGTCAAAGTAAATTCAATTTGATACTACAGAAGTTATCAATACTCAAGAATGATGTAAGTAGTAATTCCATATTTGTTGGCTAAAATTACAAATAATAACACTGGTTTATTTTTTATCGTAGCTGAGAGCTTGTTCAAGAGTTACTGATGATTGAGATTATCAGAATGGTTGATGTTTGATACTACAAAAGTTACCATTAGTCAGGTAAGAGAGTGATTTTGTATTTGTTTGCTGAAATCAAATGTCATAACTGCTATTATAGTGTTTGCATGAAGTAAGCTAAAACATAGTAACATTTTGTTACCTAACTATCAGGCTCGCTCGCCATTTGTGCTCAAGCACACCACTAGTTTGTATATATGTTTGGACGTACGTATGTCATTTTGTACTTTGACCCTCGCGTTTTGTTAGTTATGTGGTCGACCCCGTCTCAAATTGCACTAAACAGAATCCTCTGGTTTATCGATCAGTACCCGTATCACCCTAGAAATTGAATTGTTTACCTTTTTGAATTCTTTTGCGGGTGCAGTTCAAACTTGAAAACTTAAGGAACTTCCATTTCTATTCGAGTTAGTGGCGGTGGTAAGTCAATGCGCTCTTTGTCATGGTTATAAGCCGTGCGCTACAGTATTTACTTGAAAATACATTGTCCACTAGACTACCGCTAAGGTAAGTCTGTGTAGGTGCATGTCCAGTTGTGTCAAAACATTGTGTGTTACAACCACTACTTAGCTAAAGAATATCACAAAGAAAACTTTTAAATAACGTGTATTGTTTTGTTGTTGTTTTTTTCCCTTCAATTCAAGCAGTTGCAGAGAGTTGTTACTATGGCACTGAAATCCCTTTACCGTGTATGCAAAATAAAAAAACTGGACCTTATTTTCACTAGCTTCAGTGTTAGAAGTCAAAATCATTCATATAAAAATAGTAGTCTTTAGGCTCGCTCGCCATTTGTGCTCAAGCACATCACTAGTAGTTGTAACGCACAATACTTTCACACAACTGAACATACCTACGCAAGACTTACCTTACCTTCGTGGTTCGTCTAGTGGACAATGAATTTTTAAGTAAATACTGTTGAGTAGGGCTTATAACTGTGACAAATAGCGCATTAAGTTACCACCGCCATCATTATTGAATAATCCATGATAGTATAACTAATGACCTAAAATGTTTATTGTAAATATGTTAGCGGGTCTGGGAAAAGGGACCTTACGGCGCAAAAATTGAAATTGAGATATAGGCTCCAGAAGTAAAGTCATCGGAAAAATTCTTTCTTTCTCCTATTTTTGTTTTTTGCAGAATTAGTCTTAGTGACCCTTACTCTACGTCTATGCCAAATTGCGCATGTTAAAACGACTTAAAAGACCCCAAGCGTGCCGTGAAAAGACAAGCTACTTTTTATTCTCTCTCATTCTCGAAGTACATTAAACGGGGAATGGGCGAAGTTTCTAGTGCTAGCTAAAAAAACGGCATAGCTTTGAGACTACTGCATGCACTCTACAGCTTACCTTTGGCTAAAAGTTTACCGCTACAGCGAATAGAGCAGCCAAGGATTCCAACAAGATAGGTCGTGGGACGCTCTGAAAGCTAAAAAGAACTCCACGCAAACTTCGTTAGTCGCCGAAAAAGCGGCTGTACGATTTAATTGCGTATGCGGAGTACGCCGTTAAGTATACGGAAACGTTAATTATACCGGAAGTGGAAATTCAATTTATATTTTCTCGATTTCTAGCTCAATTGCTTTGCTGAATAGGGCCCAGTTCAACTGCCAGTTTCTCTGCGTGTCGAAGGTTTTACCCTCCAGTATTTTAGCACTAAGTTGTGATAAATTGTATCTTTTTATTAGCATAAAAAACTCAATTTTTTTTATTTGCACCATAAGGTCCCTTTTCCTAGACCCACTCACATATATCCCATATTTCATTATAATGGCACATACTAAGTATTGAATGCCAATTGACCTGCAAATTCGGATTTAAAGCTGCTAAACCAACCATTGAAAGAGAAACTATTCACTTCAAGCACTAGTAAATTAGAATATGAGCATGAGGTGCTAATCATTTTTATTACATGAACATTTACTGCATTCACACTATGCAAACTACTATTCATCAGTTATGTTAAATAAATTTTTAAGAAAAACAACACAGCAGTGTATTTTTTGTCCTAGTTACAGTAGTCTATTGCCTTTGATTTTATTTGTGCAATCAGACAGATCTAACACAATGGATTAGTGGTGTGCTTGAGCACAACTGGCGAGTGCGCCTCCTGAGTTAGGCTACATAAACTTAAATACTGTTGTATGATCAAATTTAACACTCCAGCAGACTTTTAAAATTAGGTAAGTTTGGTAAAGGGGCTTCAGTGCCATAGTATCCATTACCCAGCAACTGTTTCACTTAAAAAAAGAACAAGTAAAAAACAACAACATGCATATCTAAGCAATTACTGACATGTTTGAACCTAACCCTATATTAAGATATCCTTACTACTGTAGTAGCCAAAAAGCTGCTTAAAGTTAACTTAAATATTTATTTGTTAGTTAACCCTCTCGTTCCTGAATTGTTTTGACGAGCGTGGAAAAATCTAATTTTCTACCGCGGAATAGAGCAGTGCCGTTTTATTTTTTTAACTCGATGCTGGCTGGGAAAACCCCATAGAAACCATATATCACTAGCTAAATAGACTAAGAGTTTGGGATTCTCCTCATTTTTTGATTGAGAAAATTGAATAATATTTAAGCGATCTACTAATACTTCAAAAAAAAAAAATTTTCCCCCCAAAAAATCCACTTTTTCCATCAATAAAAAAATAAAATAAAATAGAAATAATATTGTTTGATGCATTATATACCAATATTATATTAGTTCAACAATAAAATGTTGTTTGTTGTGTGTGGTGCTGATTGTGATCATGTAGGAGACTCTTCACTGACATTCTTGTACCATACCCCCCCCCTCCCCAACGTCAAAGGAAAAAAAAACCCCCCCCCCCCCCCCCCCCCCTCCCTAGCCCTAGCTGGACACCCAAATATCAGTAAGTTGAAAAAATGAAATTCAACTTACCCGGCATGGATGTCACAGACCGAAAAAGACCACCGAGTTCGTTCTCTCTCAGGTTGGATCCGGAAACGCCACATACTGTTTGTTCATGGTTGCTCTCTTTCTCTTTCCACAAATGCACGCACACACATACACACACACACACACACACAAGAAAAAAGAAGCTACAGGTGAATACAGATCATAAAAATAAATGTATATTTTATTATACATAAATTGACTGGTGTACACACACACACACATGAAATTCAACTTACATGGGCATAGTAGTCACGATCCAAAAAGATCCAGAGTTCCCTCCCAGGTTGTATACGGAAGCGCCACATACTGTTTGTCCACCGATGCTCTCTCTCATTCCACAAATGCACACACACACATACACACTAGAAAAAAGAAGATACAGGTGAATACAGATCATAAAAATTAATGTATAATATAAATTGAATGGTGTACACACACACACATACATGAAATTCAACTTACATGGGCATAGTAGCCCAGATTGGAAAAGACCCCATCCCCCCCCCTCAGTTCGTTCCCTCCCCGGTTAGATCTGGAAGCGCCAGAATAACATTTCAACTCCATGCACACACATACACGGCAGTTTTAACTCGTTCAATACCGAGCACTTAGGCACACCCACAAAAAAAATTTCCCCTGTCAATTTTCCTTGGCAACCAATTGTCCCATGGATGCTATCAAGTCTCATAGTTTACTTCCTGGTGTGCTAACCACGTGATTAGATTACTGAGAATTGAAAAAAATGAGCTACCAATCAATGCAAGCTAGACAAAAAATGGCCGAATTATGGAGGAGTTATATTTCACTTAATTTGCTTTTGTGTATGCGGCTATATGCAGCGCCTGGAAGTGCTCTGACTGGAATGAAGCTGGTAAGTATCTTTATTAGCCTTAGTTTGAAATTAACAGCAATTTTCAGAAGTCAAATACTTTTTCTTCGGTAGTTATTTTGATTTGAAGTGTCCCGATAACAAGAGAAGCAGTGTGGTGAAGAAAAGCCGATTAACATAAGAAGGGTGAAATGTGTATATACTAGCTAAAGTAAGTTTATGATGCATTAAACTAATTTAAGGATTAGTGCTGGAGCTGCAGGATGTGCTGGGACTGGAGACAGATGTGCTGCTGGTTTCTTCTGATTTCTTATACTTCTTGACAGGAGGCCTTAGGTCAGTCAAGGAAGGGTCAGAAGCAATCAGATGCTCCTTCATGATGTACTTCAGCCTGTTAACTGCATTAGGTGCCATGGTGGGTCCTTTCAAGTTTCATGAACTGTGCATGAATAGATTCGGCCCCTTGTTCGCCCATCAGGCCAGCACCAAGACGCCACTTCCAAAGCCATGGCATAACGTGCGATTCCATTATGTGCATCTTCGGCAGCACTGTGGCACGAGGAAAACTTCTTCTGTAGAAGGCCATGAAGGTATTGATGTCAGTTTCTAAGTACACACATGCATAATATCGTATTTGAGTAAACAAATTAACAAAATTTGCCGCTTATTGTGTTTACCTATCTGTTTTAAGTCAGAGTCTGTCAGCCTACGAGGAGTTGTAACCTTTGTGGCACAGACTGAAAGAGTGAAAGCTTCACTGTACTTCTTTGCCACCTGGTCTGCCTCCACCTCAGCTAATGGACCGTGCTGAGTCCCAGCCTGCCTGATGTTGTTGTTGACTAACACCTCAATGCTCTTTGGCTACATGAATTGAAAGGTAAAAAATAATTGTATGTACTCTTTTATTTCTTACTTGGAGTAGTTTGTGCACATGGTTGCCAACAAAAGTGCTACCGTGATAAGCCTGTCTCTTCACATTTAATAGTTGCAGGCTGTGATCCAGGGTGGAAAAGAAGACTCCACTTTTGTTAATCGAAAGTCTTCTTCAGCCTGGCCTCTTCCTTAGATATCTCAATGGCCTATATATTGGAGTAAGTAAATTATGCAGTGTTGAATAAATAGAATATGTCATACTATATCTTGCATTCTTTTCTGTGTTGTGCACAACTCAATCTGGAGGTTATTCAGTATGGCTGGGTCAGAAACAGCGGACAGTGTCGCATAGGTGTGCATTTCTGACACTAGTCTGGAGTAGTCTGCTAGTGTTTGAGACTCCAACTTGAGTACGGACAGTTTGTGGAAACTGCTGGTACTCGCACTACCTGAGTTGCTGTCCAGTGCCAGTCTGAAATCTGCTTCCTTGCAGCTATTCTCAAGCAATGTCTACAAACGGTCAAAAATACCCAGTGACAAGTGGAGCCCAGGTATGCACACCTATTAAATTACAGCAAAAAGTTAATTCTTTTTTAAGATGTATTGTAACACCTCACATGATCAAGTGGGATTTCAAAGATGACTTCACCAATGACATTGTTAAAATGCTTTGCCTGTTTCAGATCACCATGGCCAGAAGTCAAATACGATTGATGGTCAGCCTTCAGTGATTCCAAAGATCTCTCTGGAAAAGGACCACGCTGAGAGGGAGGTTCAGCAAGCTTTGAGCTTGTGATAAGGCACCACAAACAATTGTGGCGACCTGTTTAAGGTATTTCATTTTTATTGTATCAAAGTGTAATTACATGTTCTAACGTAATTTAAAGGCTGAACATACCATTGGCTCCGCTCAGCCCGTACATGCGACAGAGGTACTCATAGTCGCCGGAGTGAAACAATTGGAGCTTGCAATTCCTATGAGGTAAGATTTAGACTAGAAAACTACGAGCAATACAAATAATCTTACTTTATTGGCATCCCTTGTGCTTCCACAACATGTTCCCTGTACATATTCAGGGATATATGCAGATTTGTTGTGGTGTCATCAGCCTTGAATACCGACAGCAGGGTCGTGCGCTTCACGGAGTTCGGGTTGGTGGTATTCATGAGCTGAAGATTCAGCTTAAAGGTACCCTGCCCCTTATCTCCGCCAACCTTGATCCAAATCTCATCAGACGGGATTGCTCCATCATGCCATGTCAAACCTGAACTGGAGCTAGGTGTGTACGCATTCATATTTACATTTACTATTATTAATGATTTTCTACTCATATTTTTCATGCTTGTCCACCAAATTTGCAATTGCAGCAATAAAATTTGGCTTGTAGACAAATGGCACCTCCCTTATTTCATCCCTGCCACCGTCCAGAGCAAAAGTGAAAGCTCCTTTTTCCGCAACCAAATCATCGCCAGTGATGTCCCTTGCCCATTTTCGTTGTTGTCCTTCACTTGCCATCGACACATTGAAGGTTTTAAACCACCTATGTTGGATTTGGTAAGATGTTTAATGATTCTGATAATTTTTTTCACAAGTGTAATATAATTATTAACAATATTAATTACTCTCTCCCAATTATTTTTTATTTATTTTATTATATTTTTATTATAAGTTATACAGCTAGTTGTATTCACTTTCTTGCTTTAATTTTTAAGGGTTTATTGTTACCGTCGAAGTATTCGAAGTTTGGTCCAGGGAATACCAAGGTCGGCTTTCATGGCAAGTGAGTGGTCAACAGGAACAACAACTGGAAGCTGTGCACTTTGGATGATGTCTTCCCTCTCTGACTTCGAGATTGCCTGGAGCTCTGCTGCAAACTGCTCACTGGAGTCCCCACCACTAGCAATCTGCCGAACGGCGCTAAGAAAATCACTTCTTCGGCCTGCTTGCTGATTTTACTCGGCATTGAGGAACTTGTATCAAGGTTATAAGCTATATTTTTTTAATCAAAAATTAAATTAATAAAAATGTTACATTAGGATTTGACTTGCCTGACCACTAGTCGGCACAGAAATCACTCCAGCAGTTGAAGAGCCTTCATCCTGACTAATGATGCGTCTCACCAAGTGTTGTGCTGTTCTAAGCTCTGCTGGGGTTGCAGGTGATGTGGAAGGCTTGTCAAGCACATCCCTAAGGGTCACTTTGGAGGGTGAGTTCATTATTGCACAGTGACTCCTACAGTTACCAGCAAGATGCAAACTGTACTCCTCCAGCTTTACAGCCCTGCTACAACGAATGCAGGACAGCAACAGGTCTTTGAGCAAAGACAGCAAGAGAGGTGAGGGAGGATTGATAGTGGTACTGTTCAGCGAGTGCTCAGTGCAACAGGGACAATCTAAACTGTATGTGCTTTGTATTGTCCTGCAGCAACAGTTTGAGCAAACTGCATTGCCACATGAGAGCAGAACTGGCCGATACACCGTGTTACCACAGATGGAGCATACAAGTTTCTTGCTCAATGAGGTGGGAATGAATTTTGGACTGGGATCTTCAGGCAGTGGAGCTGCTGCAATTGACTTTAAGTAAGTTATTACAGCCCTGAGAGTCTCTCCACTCATCCTGCCTTTGTTGCAAGGGCCTTTGGCATTGTGACCACCACCTTTGGACACCTTAGTGAAGTGTAAGCAAACCTGGAATATTAAGAGAGGTGAGTGAAATTTTTAAATATTTTTAATGTGCTGATTTTTTTTTAATTTTAGTAATTTCATTGTAGAATTAATTAACTTCCTAGATGCAGTGTAACTTGAGAAGGGATGGCAGACTGGTGGGAATGAGGTTAAGCTGAATAGCATTCAACAGATAAAGCATTGGCAACCCAATGATAACTTCAACCTTCAGTTAGGATATTGGTTCACTCATTGACTTAGTAATAATTTCTAATTTTTATTTTTGTATTTATTTTTTCTTACTTCACAGTCCTCTTCCTGGTGTGATGACCATTCCTTAGGGACAATGGCACGGAATGGAAATCCATCTTTTTTGGATTTCTTGGCTGAGGAGATTTTTGAGCAGCAGAGATGGCAGAAGAACTGAGGCAAGATGTGATGATCTCTCTCCTTGGAGTTGTCAACTCCTACAATAGCTGACAGGTCCTCAGAAGCCTCTGCACAAGAGTAGACAGGCTGTGCCTTTCCTTTTGATTTATTCAGCCTTTTTCCACACACTCTACAGTGTTTCGTTAACTGTACTGTGTGAAACTCCATCATCTAGCAGTATGTGGTAAAAACTTTTTTTAATTTTTTTGAAAATTTGAATTTGTTCAAAAAACCACAAGCCACTTTCAAATCTCAAAACTTAATGAAATATATATATTATAGCTAAACAGCTTACTCTATCTCAATATAGCTATAAATAAGTCCTTTCCACAACAGAAGCTTGCTATTTTTCAAGAGAAAGACAAGAGAAAGACAAGCTTACCTCATCATCTTCTTGACTCCCATTTTCAGTATCAGAGTTGACGGGGTCTGGTCCACCAACCCTGATACAGGGCCTCCTATAGCCCTAGATGTCGTCTCCCTTCTCTCCGCTTGATCCCGAGTCGCTAGAATCCACATCAAGCAAGACTAAAACTTGCACCGCATTGTAACTTCTAGACGCCATCTTCCAAAAAATGACTTTGAAAAAATTTTTTTTTTGCATAGTTACCGGGGTCACACGACACGCTCACTTTTTTCCTATGATGTAATAAGCATTACCTAAGACTGTAAATGGAGAAGACAGTAAGTCAAACCGCAAAGTCTTGGTCGGCAAAGAAGCGGTTGTTTCAATGTGTTATGGAAGGCTACTGAGCTCAAGCAATTTTTTTGCTGCTTCTACAAAGCTCTGGAGATGACTGGATCCATAAATGAAGCTGCTGTGAAGAAGGTAACTTTTTTTTAAATTCGACGGAGAACCGATGTTTTTTTTTTTGCCGAGGAAGAAATAAACGCAACTGCTGTGAGGTACTGTCGAAGCAGTCCTGGCTGAAAGCTATTTGAGATGCTTTTCCAATGCATTGGGCACCTGTGTATGCAATCTGAAGGTTCTAGCTATAAAGTAACTATTTTTAAAAATTCGGAGAAGTCAATCGGTCTTCACCCGCTTTAAAGCGGGATCTGGTGTCAGGTAAATATGGGTCCCCCCAAAATTGGGTATCCCCAGTACCCATATTTCTGGAAATATGGGCACCCGGGTAACCATATTTCCGGAAATATGGGTACTAGGGGGCCCATATTTACTGAAAATGTGGGTATCCCTCCGTAAATATAGGTACCCCCAAATCCAAACGAGGGTGTTTTGCAATGAGAACACAAGGGAGCGAAGTGTCCGCGTATTAGAGATCTTTGCAACACAAGGGAGCAAAGGGTCCGCGTATTAGAGATCTTTGCAGTGGCTGTTGGACAAACCCATCCCGTAGGTTGCTAGCTAGCTAGCTAATTAGGATTTAAAGCCCAGAAACTATTGATAATGTTATGAGAGGATCAAGGACATTTAACTATGCCCTCACAGCAAAAAATGGAGTATCATACTTTTTAGGTATAATTGTTATACTTTTGGGTTTCATACCCTAGGTATGACCCATTGAAGGTATGGTTTACATACTCAAATAGTATGTATTTCATACATATGTTAGGTATGAACTATAATAAAGTATGTATTTCATACTTATACACAGTATGCTCATTAGACTTTTTATCTGTCTTTGCAGAAATAATGATGTCCTTGAATGAATGTGAAGATAATGAGGAACTGGATTCAAAACTTTTGTTCGTTTTTTATCTTAAAATGAATCTGTTCATTTTCATTCAGTTCTTGTCATTATGCAAATTGCTTTTCATTTCTGCAAGTTTTTAGTATAAATTCAAATATAAAATAATAGTTATTGTATGATATGTGGTCTATCCAAGTGAAATCACAATATAATTCCACGCTGGCCTAACTTATTGATTTTAGTATAAGAACTGGGATATTTGGGTGTGAATTGAATTTAGCCCAATCCACAGTAATGTCTTGAGGAGGTATAATAGTGGCTACAATTAGACAAGAACTGGTTGACTCGTGTAGGGAAAGTAGGTTAAATGACATCAAGGAATAAAATGTAGAGTGGACAACTTACTTTAACTAAAATTCCATGCAGTAGATGGGGAAAAGAGAGCAGGAAAACACAATTTAATTAAATTCCAATTAGTAGAGGGGGAGGATGGAGTGGGCAGAAGGACGCTGTTCATTTTAGTTAAATTCAATCTAGTAGAGGTTGGGCAGAAGGACACAGTTTAATTAGCTAAATTGCATTTAGTATAGGGGAGGAGGGGTGGGCAGGAGGACGCTGTTTAATTAGCTAAATTGAAATACCTTCTGTTGTCACGGTACCCACCCCGCCCCACACAGTCACATCACTAGCTATCTCTTCAAGTTCTACTAGATCTTGTCCATGTCATAAACTGGAGGAAAACTAACTCATAAAAATGTATACATAAAAAGCATGTATCAACATCCAACATCTCTTCTCTTCTCCAATTCATTTGTCCTAAGGATGTCTTAGTGGTGCTAGAATACTAACTCAAATTAAAGTAGGTATTTGGGTGTTTTTTTGCTCGTAATCTACCATTATTGTTTAATTAGCTATATCTTCACAAGTTACTCTTAGTGTTGCATAATGTGTGGCTTCTTTATAATGAAAGAATGTTATATATAGTCATACTAAATCAAGTACTGCTTAGTCAACTAGGTTTTATGCTAATAATGGGGAACGGAGTCCCCATGGAAGAGAGAGAAGACAGAAGAGAGGAGAAGCAGGACAGAAATAACATTTGTGTGTGCATATCTTATAGTGCAGCGGCATAGCATCAATTTTTACAAGAATTGTGCATTTTGTGATAGAAGCATGAAATTTGGTATGCATGTAGACCTTGCTATTCTAAACACATTCAGATATGGAGCCACTTGCAACACATTCTGATTGTATAGTTACAAGCATAAGAATAAGATACTTATTTTTGTCACCCATGGAGGTGTTACTTGGTGTTAATCGAAATTTAGATAAATCAAAATCACTAAAAGATCCTATTAAACGCAACAAACTTACATTAGACCAAAACTATAGTCAAGAGCAAGCAAGACCTAGCCTTTGCCAAGAATGATTCAGAACTGTTTTCTAGACTGTATATTGCTGCCAGACTAGAGATGGTGATCTTGATGAATTCTTTAGGCATGAGAACAGGGCCTATCCACCGGCTCTCTCACAAGATGGACGACTTCGCTTTGGTACTAAAGCTGACCTATTGGGGTCATTGGAAAAGCTAGTTGAATCAAGGCATGATGAACCACAGACCACTTCAGTGATCTTGGACGGAGCAGTCATAGTTCAAATGCTGAAACCTAACCACAGCAAAACATTTATGGAATATGCTAAAAATGAGTTTATTCCCTACATTTTGTCTCAACTTCAACACCAATCTCGTCTAGATCTTGTGTGGGACTGCTATGTTAAGACAGGTAGCCTGAAGACAGCTGCAAGAGCCAAGCGTGGAAGGGGAACTCGTAGACGTGTTACTGCTACTACTACTATACCAGGTAATTGGCATGATTTCCTTCGTGTTGATGACAATAAACAAGAACTCTTCAGTTTCCTATCTAGAGAGGTAACTACAGCTATTAACCTTCCAGAAAAGCAGTTAGTTGTCACGGATGGGCAACAGGTTATTTCTGTTCCAATATGTGATAACATGCCTCCTTGGCACCATGCAATCATGAGGAAGCAGACACACAGATCATGGTCCATGCATCAGCTGCCATAAAGTGTGGACATCGCAGGATGTCAAACAAATGTTTGGGTAGTCCAGGAACTTCATGACACAGTAGATGAACTTTGGCTAGCGTTTGGGACAGGAAAGAATTTCCGTTACATTGGAGCACATGAGCTAGTTGCGTACCTGGGGCCAGAAAGGTCCAAATCACTTCCAATTTTCCATGCTATAACTGGATGCAACACCACTTCAACTTTCGCAGGATGTGGAAAGAAAACAGCATTGCTACTGTGAAGGAGGATGCAATTGACAATAGATTGAACACAGGAACTATTTCGGATATTATGCTTCATCAATTTATGCTAAAGTAACCACATGTGAATTGTAATGATTATGTCAATTTGACTTAACTAATGTAATTTGAGTTTGTCCATTTGTTTGATCTTTGAATACCATAGAAAGTACAATATTTCCTAAGGTGCGAAATCTTTTGCTAGAGGGAAAAAGACTACAGCGAGGGGCCATAATGTACAAATGTATGGAGGGGCCTTAAAATACCTTGTAATTAATGCACTGCAATGTATATAGCCATTATTTTGTGCTTTAATATTAATGTGTATATTAGTATAAATTTATTAGCTGGTATGTTAATTAATATTTAAGTTTAATTAGAAACAGGTGTTAATGTTGACAAATCAAGTGGCTCCATATCTATTTATTATTATAATCAGCTCTTCTATGTATGTGCAAAGTTTCATGCTTCTATCCAAAAATGCACAATTATTCAGCTTAGCCGCTACACTATTATTTCAAGCCTGATTTCTGTTGAACATTTGTGTGTGTATCTTATTTCCTTACACTTGATCTTTGTTGTCTGTTTTACACCTTGTTCACTGCACTCTAGGACATTCTTACATGTGCCAATCCATTCAACTCACTTAATTTATGATTTACCTGTGGGAGGCAGACTATACTCAATACACTCATCTTGGTTCTTTGTTCTAACCTGCAATTCTACCAAATTATCCATTTACCTTTGCTTACTCTGATACTCAGGGCGGGCTGGGATTAGTGTGCAGGAGAAGTGCAGCATTGACCAAGAACCTGGTGGCAGCAACCCTATTTGTGAGGAGTTAGCCTCAGACAACATAATCCCAAGCAGAATTCCCCCACACTAATTATTGTCACTTTGAAGTTGTTATCTAGAAGCGTCATATATAGTCAGCATGAATGCTGTAATACCTTCATCATGTTATGTAGATACAGTATGAGTCTTCTTGTATAGGTTTTACCTTTGACAGCAATAATGAAACAAAAATGAATATGTAGATTGTCTTGAAGTAAATGATTTAAGTAAAATGTTCAGTGCTGACAAGATGTACACTTCCATGCATATGATGGCTTTGCAAAAACCTTTTGAGGTATGTTTGCACATTCATGGTGGAACCATGTGTGACATGATTCACACTGTGCCAAGTCACCAAATTTTGTAAAATCTTTGGCCCATGGGAGTCTACACTTACAGTGAACTTCCACTTTTTGTGAACAATGAATGTAAGTAGTTTGACGACATAACCTGTGGCGAGCAGGAGAGTCTGACATCACTCCCTTTTCAAGGCACGATTTTAGATGTTCTCTCATAGCTCTTTGATCAAACAAATACCGTGAAGGATCCTTTCCGCTACACAAGGCAGTAGCAAATGCTACTGAGAAAAGACCACAATCATTGCTGCCTGATTGTGCTTGAACATTAATGTAGTTAATACTAAAACAATGCTCAGATGTTTTCAAAATTGCTGCCACCTGTGTCGTAAGGCTTGATGAAGCATTGCGATATATGCTGTCATAAATGTTGCAAGTGTTGGGTGGGCATCCAATGTTGGATGCACAAACCCAATGGTTCCCACAGATATATAATATCTGTACAAAGTCGGTATTCGGTGACTTCCATTTTAGGTTGTGCCACAATGGTAATGTTGACTGAAGGCCATTTTGATTTGGATGTTTTTTCTTTAACAACTTTGATGCAGCATATATATGTGCATCACTTAGCCAACCACCACTCTCTAAAGTTTTTCTGTCTACCTCATACAAAAGAAGTGACTTGATCCAGTACTGTGGGGGGGCAATGTTGTTCTTCTCCTCCTCTGGCATCAAAGTCTTTTCTTTTTCCTCCTCAAACATCTCACTCATTTCTGTATTCTCCTGAAGCATCTCACTCTTTTCACTCTCCTTCGCTGGCATCCAACTCCTTTCTTCCTCCTCCTCAAGCATCCCACTCATTTCTGTCTCCTTCTGAGGCACCTCACTCTTCTCTTCTGGTATCAAACTCCTTTCTTTCTTCTCCTCAAGCATCCCATTCATTTTTTTCTCCTGAGGCATCTCACCCTTCCCTCTCACCTCCTCTGGCATCAAACTCCTTTCTCTCTCCTCCTCTTCAGACATACAAATCCTTTTTCTCTCCCCCTCTTCAAACATACAACTTCTTTTTCTCCCATTTGCTTCAGACATCATGCTGCTTTCTCTCACCTCCTCCAGAGTAACGCTCATTTCTCTTTCCTCCTGAGATATTGCATGCCATTGTTTCTCCTCTTCCAGTATCTCACTTCCTTCTCTTCTTTCTTTTTCAGGTGTATCACTCTTTTTTCTTCCCTCTTGCATTTGACTATCCTCCATCTCTTCCCCAAATCTCACTTTCAATTGTGTCTTTTTCTAAAATACTTTTCTTATATCTTTTCAGTCGCCCTATATTAGCCTTTTTTTTGATGACCTTGCCATTCCTTGATAACTCGTAGAGGCCTTTCCCTACACACCTGCTAACGACATATGGCCCTAACCATGCAGGCTCCAGCTTGCCACCTTTTCTCTGTTTCTGTGCAGTATTCTCAAGTAATACCTCTTCCCCTACATTTATACTAGCCAGTTGATGTTTTCTATCATAGGTGTCCTTTTGCTTTCCCTGTGCTTTGGTTATGCTAAGTTCAGCATCACCGAATACTTTCTCTCTTGATGCAAGTACAGATCCAATGACTTCATCCAGCTGAACTTCCTCCTCTTCCTCCTTGCATACTGTAAGGCAGTCATTATCAATGGGAAGCCTCATATGCTGCTGGAAGAGCATGAAATAAGGAGATTGCTTGGTTGATGCTTGGAAAGAAGCACGGTATCCCATTAAGACACTGTCTATCTTCTCGTCCCAATCGGTTTGTTCTTCATTACATAGTTTCGCCAAGCATCGAGAAAGAGTTTGATTGAAACGTTCGGTGAGCCCATTCGTCTACAAAGTAAATATAACAATAATCAAATCATTTAACGGAACTAGACTTTATGCTTATCTCCACATGAAAAAGTTATCATGGCATCATGCAGAATATAATAATGTCCTGCTGGAAGAGTAGGGAGGATGTATATCTACCCTAATAACATTCCTAACATGGTACACTTCATATCTTTAGTTTACCTGTGGGTGGTAAGCACTGGTGATTTTATGTTGAGTTTTTGTGATAGAGTAAAGCTCACTTGATAAACCATTAATAAACTCCCTTCCTTGATCTGTAATCAACATCTGAGGACAACCAAATCGACACATCACCTGTGGACAATATGTTACTCATAAACTTCAGTTTTATTACATCAAAGGTATTCATTACCGAATATATGAACTTGGAAACACCAGCTGCATGTTTTGAAGGAAGTGGAGCTGCTTCTGCCCACTTTGAGAAGTAGTCTGTTAGTGTAACAATGTATCTGTTACCCCTTGGTGTCTGTGGCAGTGGGCCAATCAAATCAATTCCCATCTGATAAAATAGCCTGGATTCTACTGGGATAGGGTGGAGTGTACCAACTGACTTGTTTAACTTGTTATGGCGCTGGCAGCGGTCACAAGACTCCACCTAGTAAAAATGAATCTAATATGTTGCAATACTGAATGACATTGCAACTTACATAGTTTTGGACATCATTGAAAAGCCCAGGCCAGTAATATTTGCTGGATACTGTATCATTGGTTCGGTGCACTCCAAGGTGGCTCAAATTGTGGGAACTTGCAACAATCCTCTTTCGCTTGTCTAAATCTTCAATAACTAATCTTGGAGTTACTGGCTTTGTTGCAGTAGCTATTGAATGTATGCATGTATAAAAGAGCAATGTCATAAAAAGGAGTGTGTGAATGAATAAAGAATATAAGGCTGGTGCTATAAAAGTAGGCAGATTTATGTGGAATGGAAGGCAGACAGCAATTGCATATCTCCTAGTTTTTAAGTTTTGTCCAATTGGTCATGTGGTTGGAAGGCGAGTGAAGATGGAGTAGAGGCATTGTAGCATGTGACCACTTGGTCCTACATGTATCTATAATGCAGGGGTCTGAATCCTAAACTAGTTTTCCTGCCAGTGCCATCACATAATACTTTTCCACTCTAAGCCAGTCCTCAATATTTAAAGAAATAGGCATGGATGAGAATTTCTTGTCATCACTACTTCGGTCAGCTCTGCATAGTCCCTCCACATTCTTATGATTCTGTTTAGTTCTGTTTGACACAAACTTCTTTTAACAAGAACAAATATTCATTGATCCCCAGGAGTTTGTGTCAATGACACTCCACTGTATATACCAATTTTTTAAGGCAGGGTACCCAATTTCCACCATCACTATATATATTTCTGGTGTGCATGGTTGACATCTTCAGTCTCTAACTCCCTAAGTTATTTCTGCTATAGTGGATTTATTTAATGTTGTTTTTATTATGAATTACATTCAGATAACAATATTGATCAGACCTAAACCCCTAGAGAAAACATGTCCCTTCAACAACTTGTAACTTTAAGTGCCTTGTCGGGAACTCCTGCCCTATATTTCCAAAAGAGTATGTAAATCCTATTCCCATTGTCCAGGCCTGCTAGGATTCCTGGAAGAAGAACCTCAAGCATGTGCAGAACATTCATGAACTCCCGATATCGAGGAACTCCCGATATCGTCGAACATTAATATACCCCGTAGCTATTTTATTGTTTATTATAATGCACGCACTTTTCGCATTATCTTAGTTACGTTTTATTCCACTTTCTGTGCAGTGACTCATTTTCATTGTGTTCTATTATCTATTTGTAATCTATTATAACTAATTGTGGTTGTTGGGACTTGGCTGTCTCTGTCACATTTGATAGACAGCGAGATCCCAGAGATAACTTGTACAAAAGTCCAGATCGTCTGTGGGCCTTACAACCCCACAGCTCCATAGCAGGACGTTTCTCTGGCAGGACGTGACCGTCCATCACCCATTATTTTAGCAAATCAGGTCACTTTACTGACTTAATAGGCCACCAAGAAGACAAGAGGTAACAGTAAGGGCTGGCTGAGGTTGGAAATAATGTCCTAGCATCTTGGTTAACTCCCGCTAAGAAGCCTCAAGCCATATATACCAGATTCCTCCAAGAAATGTCTAGAAAGGAAGAATCAAATTTTAGCCTGCTAAAATGTTGTAATGTAATGCTCAAAACAGTAAACTCTAAAGAACTCTTAAACTAGAAATATGATAGTGTACAATGGGCGAGCGAGCTTATACTTTTTACATGTGAAATACAAAAAAAAATTCGAAAAAAGTAAATAAAACAAGTTTATTCAGTAAACTTTACACTAATAGAAACAAAAATTTTGGAGCTATTGCAGTTGAAATGCTACAAACTGTTATGTGCTGACAAAATTGGGGTTAAAATTCTGGTAAGCCACCTTTCAACAAAGCAGTCGTCATCTTTTAGTGGCATGCTGGGGGACTTGTATGTTGTTCAGTCTTGAAATTTAGCATAGTACACAGTAGTCAGAAGACAAATGTAAAACTTGGGATAACTCTTTCAGTAGCTGTTAGCTATTATCAATGCAAAAGAACAGAACTATTTTTTTGCCACCAAGAAATTCTTTTGATGGGAAAATGGCTTACCTCCCCCAATGTAATATAGGTCATTTTGATGAATCCTAAAATACTTAGCCCACCGTCTCATGATGTTTTTTCCATTCTTATCCAACCCTTGCGGGTATATTCCTTCAGTTGAATAGGCGTGGATTTCGGAGAATGAGAATCTCCCATCACTACCACTTCCTTTTTTCTGGTTAGCTGCCATGTGTCTTCGAATATTACATACACCGGGGGCGCTTTCTTTGGGGGTACCTTATTTTATGGTAGGGTACCCATATTTCCGGAAAAATGGGTACCCGGGATACGCAATTTTACGGGGTACTGTAACGCCAAATCGGGTCCTACCCAAAATCGGTCCCCCGGACTGAAATTGGCTGCTAAAACCCGTCCGGGACCGGAATTGGCTGCTGAATTCAGTCCGGGCGGACTAAATATGGCTGCCAAATGTGGTCCGCTTTGCCAAATTTAGTCCCACCTAAAAAAAAACAATATTGTGTGGTAAATTGGAGGTGGTGAGGTATATCAGTATAGTTATAGACGGCTCTTTAGTTACTTCTTGTTGATGAGTTTACTCTCTAGCTACTTGATAATCTTCTAGCGCCTGAAGTATAAGTAAGAAAGAAGTATAGGAAAGAAAACCTATAGGTAACTTACCTCGTAAGGGAAAAAATTAGGTTACATAATTATTTTTAAGTAACAGTTGGTAGTTTGATTTCTGACAATTTCTCTTACCATCAGTAGCTATATACTGCTCTTTCAGTACTTCTTGTTGATATATTTTCCTCAGAAAAAGGGCTCAATTAACTATGTTTAAGCTCTAACTATAGTGTTATTCCCAATATTCTTTGACATTGGGATTGTTAATACTTGGAATTTTTCCCAGAAATTTCAGAGCCATCACAGTGTGCAATCTACTATCTCATTGGAAAATTCCGTAATGTATATTTGTTTGATTCATAAATTGCACACATTTTTGTGTAGTGTAGTTACCTTCCCCTGGCTATTTAGAGTTGGGAAGGGGACTATGTGTGAGATCTTACCACAAGCTATTTGGAATCTTTGATGTATTTGTGTTGTGTCTATGTGTTATCTTAGCTCCTCCCTATCAACACTTTGGTTTTGTTTCAATTCTTATATCTGTGTACTTCTTGTTTTTGACAGTTGGGTGTGCCTGTGTATTGAGATCTTTTTAATGAAACTTTGAACCAGTAGTTTGCTGATGATTACAACAAGGCCAACCTCAATATTTAGTATTTAGGCCTATCTATTACACTACACCAATCACATTCTAAGTCATCATGATAAGGAAAAGTCATACATATTATTTATATTTAAAATATTATGTGTATGAGCTTTGGCTCTGCATGTGAATGTGTGTGGTTGTTATGAGTGTGTATGTGATATTAATATAAGATATAAAGAATACTTCAATGATGAATAAAGTACTACTTTTTGTCTTTAAGCATGTTCTCTACTTCCTGAAATTTCACATCATCTGCACATGTCACAGAGCCAATTGGACTCAAATATGATGTTATCAACTACTTTTACACAGGCACAGTGGAACCATTCTTTGCAGTTGGAACAAAGGATCATTTTCCCACCACTGTCCGGCTTTCTGCAGATGCAGTATATTCTGACCTTTTTTTCTATTATAGATATGGCTTGCTGACGCGACTTTTTGTGAGGAAAAGGAGTTAATTCTTTATCCTGAAATGCTTTTAATAAATGCTGCCTCATTATGCTCTGCTCAAACTTCATTTTAGCAGGATTGAATTCATTGCAGAGAGCACAAGCTGAAGCTATTGCAAATAAGCCACAGTCATTTGACCCTATTTGATATTGCATTTTTACATGCTTCAAAACAATGTGTTGATGATCCTGTAAATGTAGCTATAGGATTCTGTAATCCACTTATATGAGGATGTTGTTGCTTTAGAAGTTCCTCAGCTGCAAATATCACCCTGTCATTTAGCCATTCACTTGATCTAATACAAGATCGATCACTACTGTAAAGTTGTGTACTCCCTATGGTCATCCAGCAATCTACTTTTGTCCACGTAGAACTATTGTCATCCAACACATCTATTGTGCCTGTAGTAGCAACAATCATGGAGGTATTGCAGCAGGTCTTCGAGGGATGGCAGGTAGATGAGCAGGCAATACAATTTCTCTTGCATGGACATGCTTTTGTTGCACATCTTGTTCTACAGGAGCACCAAGTAGTTATGGGTGTCTCATCTTCAAGAATATTGAACAGTAAGCAATTATTTTTAGCTTTATAACAAACTTTACCATTACTCTGTTTTGCTTTAGTACTGCTGGACTCCTCTTTTGTGGATTTCCTACTTGCCTCATCCTTTTCCGCTACTACAGGTCAACACATGACTGCAGGGTTAACCTCAAATTTTAATGTTTACCTTTCTTCTGATGCTGTGCTTTGGAAGCAGGGTTGTTGTTTTTTGTGGGCTCTGTGCCTGCTTTCTCTAATAAGCAATTTTTTATCAGGTAAAAGTAACATAACTAAGTTTATTATTTTACTTCAATAATAGTTTTACCTTCCAGGTGTTGTTCTTCGTAATTGCTGGAGTTGCCTTCAATGAATTTCAAGCACGGCCTTTGCTGTGACACTGCTGTTTGATATGGAAAGATCTACCCAAATATTTGTTTAACATTTGGTAAACATACCTGTTTGTTGGCTTTGAGACAGAGCTAATTGTGATGTTAACCCAGGGCAAGTGTTACCAAAAGTTTTATTTGAGTACATCACACATTTAGCCTAAGAAACACATTAGAATTTGATTAGGGGTATGTTTACATTCATGTGAAATTTTATACCTGGCTACTGCTTAGCTTGAACATATCCTTAAGCAATGCTGTAATTAGTTCAGGAAATATCACGTCAGCAGCATAGGAGAAAAACTAAAACACGTTTGATGTCATTCATTTGATCATGAAACACAACCCTTGCCTATTTGTCATTTCTAGGAAGAATAAATAATCTAGCTACATACCTGTAAATCTTTTCGGAAATACTTTTGCATTACATAATCAATTATTCGTTCAAACTGTTCTGATGAAATGCAGGAAATTAGATTGCTTGCATCCTTCAATTGTGCTATAGTGGACATAATATGGAGTGATAGTTTCATATATCTTAGGTAGTCCTATACTTTAAACTTACCTCTAGCTTTGCATGATAGAGAATTAAATGATTGAAGTGTGACAACCTTAATATGAATGACAGTAATATATAATATAATGACAAAAACAATAATATTAATTTAATAACTAGTGTGTTTGAGCACAAATATGGCGTGAGCCTGTCTAGTTAGGTTGCATAAAACTACAGTATTGTTTCATATATTCTAGCTTCTACTCCTGTAGTTCATAATGACAACAGAGTATGTAGCAGTTGACTATAAACTTTAGCAAACAAATTACTTTCTTACCTTTATCTCAGAAGTTGTTAGGTAAGCCATTGTGACTTCTGTTGCCAGTGGCTTTTGGCGAGAAGCACCTAACTCAGCAACAAAAATAGGCCAAAGGCAGAGTTTTAAAAAATTTAGACTGGTAAAGGATTTCAATGCCATGGCAACCACTCGCCCCAGGTTATGGTGACTTGAAAAAACAAGAATGCTAAGGAAATAACCGTACAATAACATCCTCCGAACAAAATACTATAGTCACAATTGAGGTTGTAATGACTTGAATGTTCTAAAATTGTATTGAAGTAAATAGTGATAACAAAATTAAAAAAAAACTAGAAAGATTTACAACAAAACCATTTTAATTAAGAATTGATGGTTACTAACACGTATGTGGCTAACCTCTACTAAAGTCATAATGTTATGTCCATACTGTACGAACCTTTCTAATTTTTTGGAGTGAAGACAACTTTGCTGTCAGTTCATTAGGAGGAAATTTTTTTATCTCATCTATGTAGTGGTGAGGCTGAAGGGTTTTTTCGGGTGGAGTATGACCTGAAGTACAAATTGTATTAACTGTTAATATACATTTCCAAACCTACAGTGTAAAGTGTTAATACTTAGATAATACTTCATGGTTAAAATGGTGTTATAGCAACATAATTTATTGAATCCTACTTTAGTGACTCACAAGAGTCCTCATGATAAGTGTAGCAACTTGTAGTGGTTTCCAAAATTGTACTAGATGCTTCCTTTTCCTACAAAAATAGTAACAGACATATACAATTTTATGATTTACTAGTGAACTTAAATGTCCTTGACTGTTTATATCATGAGGAAAGTCCATTAAATCTTTTGAAAGTAATGAATGCTTAGTCTATGAAATGAGAGAGCGTTTAGCACAGATTCTACACATGAGTTCACATACTATTTGTTGTAGACTTGGTGTACTCAAGGATACTGGTTCCAATTCTGGAAGTGAACTCATCTCTTTTAAATCATCATCCTCAGAAAGTGAACATTGAGGCTATAGAAGTGGGATGACAGGTATGTAGATTTCTTAACATAGAGGCTAACAAACATACCGTTCTGATAGGACTTGAAATACAAGAGGATAATGGGGATAACTCCTTTTGAGAACTCAAAGGCTACAAAATTTCAATTAAGTGTATATTACTAATTAATGATGAATTCAAAACTTCATTTACCAGTGGACTAATTGTTTTTCTCCTTTTCAGTTTAGGTCTTGCAATGTCTTCTGATTCATCAGAATCAGAGAGAGGGGGCTCCAGTTCAGATGAAGAACTGCTTTGCTGTTATACACAATACATACATAATATGCTATACCTCTTGATTACAATTACCTTGGAGGTTGACTTGTATTCTTTTAAATGGGCTCCATTCACTCTAGCTACTATGTTATTGCGATTTGATATATCTTGAAGACGAAAAAGACCACGACCAAGACTACATACAACTTTGAAAGGTCCAACCCATTTTGGATCAAGTTTACCACCTCTCCTATGTCTCCTCCTGAAATCCTTCTTGAGGACTAGAGCACCATTCCTAAAAATGTGTGGATTTGAATGCTTCTGATCATAAATTCTCTTCTGACGGGATTGGGCATGAACTATATTGGCTTTTGCTTTTTTAAGAATGCTAGTTCTCTTCTCTGTGTTGGTGAGGATCAGATCTAATATAATAACATTAGCTAAATTTCATTACAATTATTGATTACACATACCATCAGTTACTTCTGGAAGGTTTTCATATTGGCATGATGCATCTTCAGTTATATCAATTGGGAGTACTGGACTTCTGGAGAACATCAACTCAAAGGGTGTGAACTTTGTAGATTCGTGTTGAGCTGTGTTGTAGGCATATATACATGTGTCAATGTAATCCTCCCAGGTCTCTTTTTCTTCCTGAACATATTTTACTAATATGCTCTGTAGAGTTTGATTGAACCTTTCAACCAGACCGTTAGCCTAAATTCAAGTTATAACATAAAAATTAGCAATAATAATAGTTATAATACCAGTACAAAGTGCAAGTAACCTGGGGGTGGTACGGTGTAGTCAGGCGATAGTCGATTTTTAGTAAACTCATGAGTTCACGATTCAATGAATTATTGAACTCTGATCCTTGATCTGAAGTCACTACCTTACAAATTCCCATTCTCATAAATACCTATAATAGTATATTCAATAAATTATAAGCTTCAAGACTTCATCATAGTGCATACATTTGACTACCTTGAACAATGCCGCGGCTACATTTTCTGCATATTTATTTTTCATAGGTATTGCCTCAACAAATTTTGTAAAATAATCTGTTATAGTCAGGATGTATTTGTTTCCTTGATGTGATGCAGGAGAAATGGGGCCAATGAAGTCCATACCAATGTGGTACCATGGTGACACAACTGGTACAGGATGGAGCTCTGGGGTAGATTGGCTTAATTTGCCATGAATCTTTTGGCATAGATCACAATTACTAACCTGGATGAATCATAATTAATAAATAACAACACTCTTTGTCATTAAGTGACCAACGTTCTCTTCTGTATGAGTTATTTATTTACTTACCAATTTACCGCTCACTAACTCTTCCCAAAGTTTTTTTTGTGCCTAAGTGTCCAGAAGTGGGGTCATTGTGGCATGATGCCAGAATTCTGGATCTCTCGTCCAAATCAGTAATGTAACGAACCTAAGTTGTGGAAGTCATTATGAACTTAACTCCTTTTTTATTTTAAATAGTAACATTTAACTGGATCAGTAACATTTAACTAGAGCTTTTTTTTAATGTACTGAACAGTCCTTGGTTAATCAGGTCTCTATAGCTATAGATGATGTATTTTAGTGTGGAAAATATATAGCTATATCTCCAAAAAGCATGCCTATTAGAAACTCTGGAAGCCAGTTACCTAAAATGCTAGATATTTAGCTATCTGTTGCAAATTATACAATTGTAAATATTGTTTGAAACTTGGTAAATATCTTCATGCCTATACAAACTGAAGCATCTCCCTTTTAATTACAGTATAATCTAGTCATCATCCAAGAATGGTTTCAGGTGGTTTTGGTTTAGAGATTGCAATACTAAAAAATATTTTGAATGCTTAGTTTTAGTTTTTTTGCCTTTGAAGATTTTGCTAATTATTAGTTATTCTTCAATATTATGTAGTAGTTTGATAATATCAATTGACTTGTAGTTTTGGTTAATTTATGTAGTCTCAAATTCTTCAACAATGAGACTCGTAAAATAGAAAGTTTATGTAGTTTCCCAAATATTTTCAAAAATAGAATAGCTATTTCAATGAAAAAATTGTTAATAAATAAAGTATGATATTATTATATAGTTTAGAGAATAGCTAGCTAGCTATTTACTTATATCAGTGACACGATTCGAGGTGAATTGTTTACAATAAAAATTGCTTAGTTTTAGTTTTTGTCATCCACAAAATTTGAATAGAATACTGCGTCATCTAAAAATATTTAGTTGTAGTTTATGTACTGTAGCTACATCTTAGTTTTAGTTCTTATCAAAATGAAAGACCCCATGAAAAATAACGGGTTTCAGTTTTTATTTTAGTCAACACTACATGTTTATAGCTCTAATTTTAAATGATATTGAATAAAATCCTTTACTATATATATGTATAAACTAATCTGCTACACCTGCAAAATACATTCTAGCTAATCATAGTCCCATATATGAATATTTTATAGTTAACTAGCTACTACAAAACATTTTTGACTTTTTTCCACGAAAGATAAAAATTTTATGCTGTACCTGAAGTAGCTACACCTTTTCACGTATCTTCTCAAACTTGCTACTACAATGGCAACAATGTGTAGATATGTGATTTTGTTACCTCTATAATGAAGTACTTGTGGTACTAAAAATATAATGAATGCCTAAACACAAATGGCTATTTAGAAACTCTCTTACGATAGGACATGCGAAAATAGCTAATTGTAGAGTTTCGAATTAAAAATTGAAGTAGCTAGTAGCTACATGTAAAAGTAAGTTATATGCTGAGACTGAGAGATTAACAATCTACTGGTTAAATTCTGCAATGACTGTCCAGACAACACATACACACACACACACACTGAATATAACTAGCCATTGATCTGTGTTGTTTTGTGACTATAAATCAATTATACCTTCTTTCCATCTTTCTTACAATATACCACTTCACCCTCTTCAGTAATAGCCAATTTCTCAGCCTTTCTTCGTATTACCCTCTTCCCATTATTCGAAACACCTGCACAAACCCGTCCATTTGAATTGCGCAGTTGGCAGCATATAACTGAATACCTACCTGCAGGATATTCCCTAGTCCGGATATACCTAAGCGCATCCTTGACCAGAAGTACATCCTTATCGGTGTCAAAATCAACCACAGGATTGGAATCCGCCATTGCGGCTATAATTCAAATTTTGGTTTAACTGGAGCGCACCCGGGCGGACCGAAATTAGCAGGGCGGACCAATTTTGGCTGCCAATTTCAGTCCGGCCGGACCGTATTTGGCGGGGGACCAAATTTCGCGTGACAGTACCCGTATTTCCGTGACACCGGTTCGTACTTTTGCAGGGCTTTTGATGATTTTGTATTGCCTTTTCAATTAGCTGCCCAATTGTTAGTAGATACTTGTGTGGTATTCCGTGAATACCTGAACTCATGACTTATTGTTTAGAATTCTTGTCAAGAAAGTGAATAATGTTCTACAATACAAGGAAAACCATTATAGGGTAGTGTGGCGTAGCCAGACCCTTTACCTAACCGCTACGCGGAGATAGATTCTGGGGACAATCATGCTCATTGGCTGTTCTAGGTCTAAGGATTTGGGATGTGGTTAGTCAACATTCTTTTGCCGTCTCCTAGGCTGTTCTCGATGAAATGAGTGGGCATCTTACTACAAGTATACATAACGAGTGGGCATCTTACTACAAGTATACATAACGAGTGGGCATCTTACTACAAGAGTATTATATAATGGAGTTCCAGTTTCCTGAACTATCACAATATTGGTGATTGATGACGTGCACAAAATACTAATGTAAATGTAATTTGGAAACCATACCACATTTCTCTATAACAACTAATTTCGCGTAGCCAGACCCTTTACGTGGAAAAAAGGGTCTGGACTGACATTGAGCAGTTCGCTCAGTTCCCCTCACTAATTGGGGAGACTACAAACAATAGGTGACGTAATATCCTGTTATGTAAGAGTGCTCAAACTTTTGTGTGTGTTGTATTTGTGTGTGTTGTATTTATGTGCTCAACTCTCCAACAGCCCTGTCAAAACTCTTCTTTTAGATTATGCCATTAGTAATGCTAAGCAGTGACTTGGACTAGCGTTTATGAGATATCTGCAATTGAAAGTTTTGCTTAGCAGTAAGATACAGTTGTTGCTTTGTGCACGGGCTATTGTATATGCCATGGTACCTTAGGTTTTTGTCATTGCTTAAAGATGAATAATGCCTATAGGCCGAGAATAAATCAGTGTCATTAAATTTAACCGGCTGCATTTCCCAGCATAGTTTGCATAAGAAACATTTCTTCATGGTAATACAGAAGGAGCTCTGCCTACTGATCTGATCAATTCTAGCGCCTTAAAATATTTCATGATTTGCACCCACACTAAATGAACCCAAGTTAAGTACTCGCTGACTAAGCAAGAACAAACTGCTCAATGTCAGTCTGCCAGACCCTTTTCCCTAGCAGCAATTGGTAAAGGATCTGGCTACACAAGACTATATAACAGTCCAGGTGCATGATTGTCCCCGAACCTTTCTCCAAGTAGCGGTTAGGTAAAAAGTTTGGGTACCCAGAAAATTATAGGGCAAGTCTGCTGTTTCACTGTAATTGCTTAAGGGTGCTAGCACACCGGATACGTATCCGCCCACGCAAACTCATTAGCTAAACCAATTATGTTGCTGTGGCCCAAGTTTATATACTTTCTATGCTGCTTGCTTTGTCAGCACTTTATTTTTGTTCATTCAATCAATAGGTAACTGGATAAGCACAAAAATATAAAATACAAAACACAATAGTCTTCTGAATAATGGACTTGTTTAACAAAGTAGCTCATGCATGCTTTACCTAATAACTTTATTAATAGCATATTGGTTTAGTTCAATAGCAATTAATGTATTTACTTAATTGCTGCATTTAAGGTAAGATAGTTACAATAGAAACAGCTGCTTATTCTTAGTTGTTGTTGTTGTTTTTTTCCTTTCACTCCACTAGCTAGTAGTTTTGGTTCTAATGGGATCTTCTGTCATCTAGTTTTACTTTTGTACAGGTTCTCTCAGGCTTAGCTTTAGTTTTCTTACCAAAAGTAAATACCACAAACGAACAAAACAACACCAAATCAGTGCTGGGTTGGAGGAAAGGAGACTTGTTTGGTAACTTGGACTTTGGCTATTAGCTACTGAGCTTGGTGCAACCAATGGCTGGCATTTCCTTATTCAGTGCGAGTTTAGACGGGTGTAGTCCTTGTAGCGTAAAAAATTCATCTGGGGAATGTCTCTACGCGCGCTTTGTGGGTAAGATTTCCTTATTCAGTGCGAGTTTACACCGGTTAATGTTATTCATGAACACTAATCGACAGGGTGTGGCGCTTGTAGCTTGAAAAAAATCTTCTGGGAAACAACTGCAGTATGCGCGCGCTTTTTGAGCAAGGTTGATTGGAGTGGTCGCTATGGCATTCAATGTTATAGCTATAACTAATTCTAAATATTCATAAACAACAACCAGGCCAGTTGATACAGGTGAGAGCTTGTTGCCAAGATTTATAGGAACTACAAATTGAAGGACTACTGAATTGTTTGCAGATAGTGTAGGAGTGAACTTATCTCTGGAAAATTGCAAGGTTGGTGTTGTAGCAAAGTTTAATGACATTACACTACCTGTACTTCTAAAGCGAACACTACTAAATTGCATGAATAAAAGTTTCATGTAATGATAAAATTGTTCATTTATGGTTTCAACAAAAAGCCTTTCTTTATGAACTCCATGGAATTTGTTCTTTTTTTTGTTTGATTGGACTTAAAAACTATATTCAAGCATATATTTTTTTTTAAGATACAAAATTTGTAAGTCCCTAGTATTTTGGTCTTCTAGATATTGAGATCTCGTATGTCAAGTAGTAGGTAGCTAAGAATAGCTGGCTAGCTAAGTTGTGTTAGGATGAGATTGTCCACTATTTGAGTTAGGTAGGTAATTTTTAAACCAGTATACAATAAAAATAGTCAATTTCTTTATACTTCTATTTAATACATTATTAGTGAAAGATATCACCCGTATCTTGATGAGTAAGAGTTAAAAACACTCTGGGTAGTATGTTACTCAACATCTATCTATTCATAAGCACATCACTAGCACATTATGTATGAATGATGCTGAGGTTCTTTTTAGTAGCATGATTGGAATTTTCATGGGATTTTACCAAGTCACAAACTGGAGAATAGTTACTGTGACATTCAATACTCTTTTCCTGATAAATTTTTAGAAAATAAAAGACAACAGCAACTAACAAAACATTAGCTGGTTTTAGTAGCAGAGAGCTCTTTTTTTTTTTAGGTAGATTATAGACGTATACTGACTGGATTTTGTAGTGAGGTAAAATTAGCTAATTGTGAATGGTAAATTAAGCTTAACTTATATACAATCAAAAATGGCCCCTTCAATTGATAAATACTTGAGTTAGAACTGTAAGCTCAGGTAGAATAAAAATTGTGTAGCCGTTTTAACTTGCCATGACAGATTAGCTTAACTGTTTAGCTCTTACTTGACCAAATGTGTGTGCTCAAGCATGACAGAGAGAGGAGAGAGAGAGAAACTATGTTGCTGTTTTAAATGCATGCCCAATGTCGTTTCTTACACACACACACACAGAGATAAATATCATTCCTTATTGTAGTTTACTCTTGAATATTTTACATAACTCCTGTACTATTGCTATTGTGGGACCACCCACCTCCTGTCAATAACAATAGAATGACTTTGGAATTATCATGCACACACCTTGTACTTATGTCAATAGGATTATGTTCTCTTGCTTGTTCTTAATTTTATTATTACACTAAAACTTACTGAGGCAAGCATTGCCTTAGGGTGTACTGAGGCTAGCTACTAAGTAAAACTCTGGTGGCAGCGTTACCTTGGGCTGACCTTGGAAGCAATACAGCTTTGCTTCCAAGGTCACTACAACTTTGGAGGAGTGCGCCGTGAGCGAGCAAGGATCAGATCCCTACACAGATGCTTTTTTATTCACCCCCCTCCCCCACAGCTATGTTAGTGGAGTTGTGTAAACTGTTCTAAGAGTGTGTGATAGCTCGGGAGTGTACGGTACGTTTACCTGACTTTGGTACAGGTGCGGCCAGCGCTGCCGTGCGGTCATGGCGCACCAATATAAAAAAAAAAGAAGGTAGAGTATCTGTTATTTATATTTAACTGCTGGCATTAAAAAGCTACTATCAAGCCTTTCTGAAGATTGTTAGGAAACTCCAAACCAACTTGGTACTCCTTTTACTATTCCAAGGTAATTGGAAAAACAAAGTAGTTAAGGGGTCTTTCCAGTATTGTTGGCTTTTGTAAAATTACATTTTTTCATACTAGGAGTCTTCCCATTTAATTATTTGCCACACATCCTTGAAAATGCTTGAGCTGTGACTACCACAAAAGGCAGGCAGATTTTATGGTGGATTCCGTTTTTTTAATTCTTTTTTTTTTGTCATTGTGTTGTTTTGCTTTGTCGAAGTAGCTATATTTGCTGTTTATTACACTCTACATAATATTATTATAATTTAGCAAATTATTTATTTGACATGAACCTATTGATTATTTGATTCAAAATTTTTCCTTTGTAGTGTAAAAAGTGGCTTGTACTGAATTGTTTGGTGTGTTTACAGTGACATTTGAATTTATCAGATATTCAGAGCATAGACTAAAATTCTTCACTCATATGATTATATTGCCTTTTTTTATTAATAAACTCATTACTTGAGCAAGTGTGTGATTAAGTGGGTGTGGTTATAATGGCCTAACTAGTTCAATCTAGCTTCCTACTCCTCTTCTGTGTCATTTATCGGATGGTGTATTCATTTTTGTATTCATATGTCATATTTAATATTATATTATAGTATGGTAGAGTGCTGCAAACAGGTAGCCATGCAAGAGTGCGCTTTATTATCTCATTGTTTTGTACACACTTCCTGCAATGAATCTTTCAGAACTAAAATGGCATACAATCGGAGTTGGATGTTAGCTGATAGCAGGATTGTGGATTCATTGAGGGGGGGTGATTAATGAGATCTTGGATTACACCAATCTCTTTTTGGAAAAAAAATGATGATATGTATTACTAGAATCAATGTAACTTAAAATAATTCAGCATTAATGTAAGTATGAGTTCATAGTGATTGTGGTGAGAATTCACGCTAAATTTGGTGTGTACTTCACACCCAAACGATGAGGTGTGCGCATCACACCATATTTTGGTGTGACTATTGTTACAAGTTATTCACGCTTAATTTGGTGTGAACTACACACCTTTTGGTTTACAGTGTGGACTTGATTAAATAGCTGAGATGTTTTAGGACTTAGCTAAGCAACAATGGATATTTTATTTTCATTGTATTTTTCTTTGAATACTCTACCAAAATAATCAAGGAATTGGTCTTGTAGAGAAGCTAAATTTTAAATTAAATTATGCTTTAGTTCGTCCGAAGTTCTGAAAATTGATAACCCCAAACAATGGATACCGATACCTCAAATGATGAGGACCATCAATCAGCATCTGCTGAAACTAGTGTAAGTTCAGTATAATTAATATTTATTTGAACCAGTTAGCTGGGTATGTGAATGTATAAATGCCTATTCTATTAGCTATACTTTTGACTAATATTATAAACTTTATCCTCAATCTTTTTTTATAGTGGAGTGAAAATAAAAATACCTTTAAAGAAATTATGGAAAAACTCCTGCCAGAGTGTCGAGGTGAGTTTGTCTATTATTTTTGCCATTAATATGTTAAGTAAGTTCAGTAGTACTTTTATCTAAAGTTAGCCACTTGTTTTTCTTTCAACAAAACTTGTGCAGTTTTCGTGTTGTGACATAAAGACTTTAAATCCTTTAGGTCCTTCTTGAAAAAACACTATTTCTCACCTTGAGGGCAGGGATACTGGATACTACTGCAGTATCCCTCACTGTATTCAGGACTCCACAGCTTTGGGGTTTCGGAAGTTCAAAAGCCTAACGTATATATGTACTGAGAATCTACCTGAATGGTGAATTACCACCAAAATTAAAGAAATTACATTCTCAAATTTATTGTATTCTCAGCACTACCAAGTGCTATTTGTTAGAACTTACTGGGTTGCGTATAATTCTGAATAAATGTTTGAATTTTTAATTAGTGTACATTGTGGAACAAAAGGGTCCTGTCTTTTTTTCTCCAGATAATGCAAAAGTACATCACTATATTATGGTTACATAAGCTATGGTCAGATTCAGCTTGATCAAAATTAAACTTAGCAAGTTAGATCCACTAAGCGAAAATGGACAGATTATTTTTGTTTGTATGTAAGGATAAGTCAATAGAAGAAAAGAGGAAGAATAGTTACAAACAAAACTAATGATTACATTCTAATTCAGTCGAATAATTTAATGAAATGATGAAGACCTTGCCTTAACTCACACAATTTTACAATGATTAATATATTTATCCCTGTGACTCAAAACGGAGATGTAGTAATATGTATCTATTTGTAATATTTATATGGTATGATGAAGGTACAGATATCATTGATGAAAAAATGAAAGATTGTAACGGTAACATCACATATATGTAGTAAATTATACGAAATAAGAGAAATTTGATTATTAAGAATCTGTTTGTTTTATAAAAATGGTTAACAAATTAAAGTATATTTTGTATTTCAGTTACAACTCACGTAGTTTCACATGACTTAAGACTAAATAGGGAAGTTCATCAAGGGTGTCGGAAAAATTATATTGCCTCAGATATTACAAATGCTTTAGAAACAGTATGGAATTGTTCAAAAAAATCTATGCTAATCACTATAATTTCAACATAATTGGATTTGAATGAAAAATAATACTGGTTATTGCTAGTGCTATTCTTACTCATTGTACTTTTGTGTCATTGTATCATTCACTTCCTACTTGAACTGTACATTTCCAAGGCTAGTGCTGTACATGCACTCTTACCTGTTTGACTTAGCTAGCTACCACACTATTTCATTTAGCTACTATGCTATCTCACTTTTCCAATGCTAATTCAATTCAATAAAAAAATTTCATCATACATTTATGGACAGTCAGTTTATATGTTGTACTATTAAAGTGCATTAATTGTGATCCACTTGTACAGCAACTTGGTATGAATTAGTCACACTTAAGATATCAGTATTATTGGTGTTGGAATTATTTTTTATGTGTAGATCTTTGGTTTAAAGATAGTGATGAAAAATTCAAGGAAAATTTTCGAGTTCAGGTAAATTTTCTCTTCGACTGTAATATTTTTAATGAAATGATAAATTTTTATATGTAATACTTAATTTATTTTATATATATACTATCACTTCATCCTTGGTCATAACTTGTGATATCTAGTATTTTTAATCAGTGAATGAGTATTGATCAAAACTGAATCCTGTCATTCATTAGTAGTGTATGCCTGTATGTGTGTGTGTGCTACGAAAATGAGTGTGCATGTGCTTAGAATACATTAAATACTCTACCTAAATGTCCTGTTGAATTTACTCAGTTAAAATATTTTTTGATTGTTTATAACTAGTCATCTATTTATTTCTTTTTGAATGGTTAGATGAAATTGTTCAATGATCCTATTCATGGATCTGTTCAATTAAATTTACTGGAGGATGCTATTGTGAACACACCAGAATTCTATAGGCTCAAAGAAATAAAACAATTAAGTAAGTCATCTTAAAAAATGGATAATATGTACATATAAAGTGTATATAAAGTTGATATTGGTAAGTAGAAGTAGATATGTAAACTGTGCTATTTTTATGTTTGTGAATTGTTACAACAGATAAAACAAAATTTGAAAGTTACATGAATTGTATAAAATTATTGCAGTTTAATATTTCAGCATCT